>Ga0208411_1000463_pt1 | contig 31514 bp, 30 predicted proteins | sample ETN01SmetaG_4_FD_185793 | JGI IMG/M metagenome (GOLD analysis project Ga0208411, IMG submission 185793) | Marine microbial and viral communities from oxygen minimum zone, Eastern Pacific Ocean - ETNP2014F12-01SV261 (SPAdes) (version 2) | ecosystem: Environmental > Aquatic > Marine > Oceanic ... | reverse complement strand
TCATAATTTTCATAAAGATCATAAACAGAACCAAATTCTTCTTCAAAAGCTTTCGGATTATCTCCGGTATCATTATTATACCATTCAAAGTCATAAGCTTCATTCCAGAACTCTTCAAAGGCTAAATCGTAAACAGACCCATCATAAGCAACAGTTTGCATAACTTCATCTCCATCAGTTTCATGCCATTCCCAATGATTATCGGACATGTAACCATCCCACTCATCAGATTCTTCACCGTCAACTACAACATAAGCTCCATCTATATTATTGTAATAACTTGCTTGACCATCAAATGTTGTATAAACCATATAGTCGCCAGCGACTAAATCTACTTCTAACAATGCATAACCACAATTTGAGTAATCTTGGTCTTCTGAATCTATAGGACAATACATATCATCACTATAATAATTTTTGTTAGAAGCAATCAGGTCTTCACCATGGTAAATGTATAATCCTGGATACTGGCCGTAACACTCATCATCTACACCGTCTTCATCCCAATCATAACAATGCCAACCTGCAGAAAAAATACTTACTGAAGAATCTGTATCGATACTGAAAGATTGAGTTTGGTACATAACAAATTCTTCTTTATCATTATCATTCCAAGTATCAAAGTGAGGGAAATTTTCCATTTCCATGCTTTCATGATGTATACTGCCATTCATGGCCCAACGCGCATCACCAAATTGTAATTTATGAGAATAAGGGCCTATGTTTGTATGATTATCATTTTCACCATGACAGTCATATCCAACCAATACCCAATTTTCTTCATCATCGTAATCCCATTCTTGCTGACAGCTACCGATTGTTACTAAGGACCAAGTGCCTGCGAATAGCTCAGCTTCCATAAAATCATCACAGTGAACATATGTTTCGTTGTCATCACCCCAATCACAATAAGAATTACCAAATGCGACATTTTCAAGATTTCCAAAATCAGTTATCCCTGCTGAAAGATCGCCTTCAAAGAGATAAACGTCGCCCCACCAGTAATGATGATACTCCTGATATTCATCTTCTCCGTTTATACAATTCCACTCCCAATTATTTACTTGATTTATCCATACTTCAGAACCATCGTGACAATCAAACCAATTGACTTCTTCACCTTCACAAGTCTCATCATTCCATTCCTGACAATCATCAGATGTATCATCTGGTGTATTGCTATCATACCATTGCTCATCAGCTCCATCTTCACAGTCTCTATTGCCATCATTTACGGCCTGGAAACTGATTTCTTCACCATTACCACAAACAAAATCTGGTGTGGTTTTTACATCTGTTAAGAAATTAGTATGAATTATTAGTTCACCATCTGAATCCACATCAAATGTCTGGACGTCATACAATACTGGTCTGCCACTATCCTCATAACTTCCATCATCTCCATCATCCATAAAATCTCCAAACTCTGGAATTATGTATTCGTCCATTAAAGTTGTAGCATCAATGTGCCCAGCTTCGTAAGCAATAACTCCCCAAACAAATTGGCCACCATCATCCTCATTATCTCTCATGAAATCATCACACATTTCTGAATTATTATCATAACAATAGTTGTACATTGCTGTCATACATTCGAACATATCCCCATTGCCTTCATCAAAACATTCTGTGAATGTTGTACAGGTTGCATCATCCATCTCTGGTGGACATCTGAACTCATCATCATGACCATGCTCATCATCTGACATCATCGTCTCAACCCAGTGATCGAAACATTCTTGATTAATTTCCCCAGAATCTGTTCCTAACATCATTTCACACATATCTGATAATTCATAACGTATATCATTAGACCAATCGATTGGCATTTCTAACTGAAATTCAATCATCCAATCTTCCAACGACTCCATAGTCATAGTAGCGTAGACTGCTTCTGGTTCTACATCTCCATCATCACGATCATCTTCGTCGTGCTCGTCTGCACCAACATTATATGTTGGAACTGTGACGAAAGCACTCATGACCATCATGAAAAATACTGCTAGCGTAGCTAGTCGGCTTAAGTTCATAATAAGGTTTGACGAAATTAGTATATATAATTAGTAGCCATAAAATCTAAATACGTCAATAACAGTATTATAAGGGGGCGAAATAGACTTAATTAAGTTAACATTGTATTAAAATACGCTTTTTAACGAATTGCTACTGAGACGGCTGCCGCCATACACTTGGTTACTTTTTTGGCTGTAGGAATATGTAATTTCTCATCTGGACCGTGTGCATTTCCACCTGGCCCTCCAGCTCCTGTGATTATAAATTTAGAATCTGGATATCTAGATTGGAGCATTGCCATTACTGGGATTGTACCTCCTATAAACAACGACATTGGTGAATTGCCATAGAATTGCTTACCTGCTTTTTCAAGCATTTCTGATAATTCTTTAGGAAGTTCTGGTGAAAGAAAACCATCTGCAACTTCTGTCATTACTGCAGAAACATGTGCGCCATTAGGTGGGTCTTTCTCAAGTAATTCTTGTACTTTCACAGCTACTTCTTCAGCACTTATCCCAGGAGGTGTTCTTATCGAAATCTTAAGATCTGTATTTGTTCTAAGAACATTACCGGCGTCTTGGATAGAAGGAATCCCATCTGCGCCAATAATAGAAAGGCTAGGTGACAAATTCATAGTTAAAAAAATATCGAGAGGATCGTTGACTTGTTTCTCAACTCCATCTAGTAATGGAAAATCCTCAGTTGATTCAGAATTCATTTCAATTATTTTGGTTGCTTGTTCCTTCATTTTATCTGTTATTTCTATGTGCAACCATTCAGGCTTTATTTCACCTGTATTTTCATCTTCAATTCTTGACAATAATTTTCTAGCTAATCGAAATGAAGAAGGCATAACTCCGCTTCCGTGGCCTGAATGTACACCTACTGAGGATACTTTTACTGATAATGTACCGGCTACTATCCCTCTCAAACTTTCTGTAACCCACAATCTATCATAATCAATTCCACCAGTATCCAAAACAATTACTAAACTTGGAGTTCCAAGAACTGATTCTAACTCGTCTAAATAATAAGATAAATCTGGTGATCCACTTTCTTCTCCTGTTTCTATTAGAAAACGGCATGTTGGATGTGAGACTCCCTGATCCTGTAAAGCTAATACTGATAAAATTCCCGCATAACCCCCATAACCATCATCTACACTTCCTCTACCGAATAACCATCCATCTTCAATAACTGGCTTCCAAGGTCCTTTACCTTCTGACCAACCACTAGCTTCAGGTTGTTTGTCAAGATGTGAATAAAATACAACTTCACCGTCTTCATCACCTTCAATTTTAACCAATAAAAGAGGTGAACGATTTTTCAAACGATGTACTGAAACTGTCAAACCCTTGAGAGGCAAACTACGAGTCCAAGCAACAAATGTGTTTACAGCCGCATCCAAATAACCATTAGCTTCCCAATCAGAATCAAATGATGGCGATAAAGCTGGAATCTCAACAAACTCACACAAACTAGGTAAAGCTGACTTATCCCACCATTCCTCTACGAAATCAGATAATTTGTCTAAATCAAGCGAATTAGGCATGATGTCTACAATCTTGGCTTGCGTAATATAGCTAAGCCTAAAACTGCAACGATAGAAACAACAAAACTCAAACTTGGAAGACTACTTTCTCCATCTGCAATTTCTCCAATTATTTGGTTTGCAGAACAACCATCTTCATCTACTTGGTCTCCAACTTTAGTTCCTGGACATCGATCATTCTCATCATCAATTCCATCATTATCGTCATCCATGTCTTCTTCGTCTTCAATACCGTCGTTATCATCATCTTTGTCAAAAATATCGACTATTCCATCGTCATCTGCATCTGGGTCTCCTTCTTCCTTCAAAATATCATTTCTTTCTTTATCAGTTAATGGTACTGGAGTTACATAAACCAAAATATCAGTTCCATTCTGCTCATCCCAATACCATTCCGGAATATAGGCTTCATAATGATTGGTGCCATTCATTTCATATTCCACAACAAATCCCATCCATCCAAGGTGACAGCGATTGTCATTCAAAAATTTATCAAAACCCCAAACTTCTAAACAATCTTCAGGACCTGCTTCATTAGGTTCTCCTTCTCCCCAAAAATCATTACTGAAATTTTCACCAGTCACCCATTCCCAACCATCAGATGGTTCGGAATAATCTGGATTAGACCTATTATGGAAACCTCCAAGCCAATAAGAATATCCATCTAACAATGAGTAAATCATTTCTGCTTCTTCTTTACTAGTTATTGTTGCAAGGTGCCCATTTACTCCCTTATAAGTCATAGTTTCGGCATGATCGGCAGCTTCACTCCAACTATAAGTTCCATAATCTGGATATCCTTGACCAAATGTTGCTTCAAATCCACCAACCGTACCATTGTCTGCATCAAAACCAAACCAGTCATGCTTTTGTGCAATATCATCCTTCCAAAGATTGGAATTATCGGTAGTAACATTTGTGAAAACTTCGCCATAGCCTAAACTTACATGAAAACTAGTTTCTTTCCCTTTAAAATCTTCATCAGGCCATTCGAATTTTAATGTATGATTTTCAGACGTATGTGTTGCATTAGGAAATTCAACATGCATCCATTGTCCAATCCAAAGACGATTATCTTTCTGAGATGAAACACCTCCAATTAAATGAGAAGTTGGACCTACGCTCTCAAATTCCCAATTTGACCAAACTGCTTGAACTCCATCTATCTCTAACGTTGGACCGCCTTGTGTAGTTGTATCTCCGTCATAATGCTCTCTAAGCAACTCATCCTCAATTTCTCTGATTTTATCGGCCGTATCATCTTCATTCTTCAATGTATCATTTACATTATCCAAGCGCTTAGCCATCACACCACGTGGAACTCCATCAGACATTGATTCCATAACAAAATTTTCTCTTACCCAAGTTATCATATCTAAGGTAACTAATTCACTAGTGGAAACTTCATAATTCAAGAACATTTTAGCTTTACCATCATATGTTCTTGTCAAATTAGATATATTTTCTATTCCTTTATCTGCATCTGTTGTACCTTCAGCTACGGAAGTAAGAACTGCATTGACGTTTTGTACATATTCTTTATCTAATAATGAAATTTTATAACTTTTTATCAAAAGTTCTCTGAATTTTTCTGATTCTTCAGATGAATATTCCCTACGCATATAGACTGAGCCACTAAAATCAGGGTAACCATTTTCTTCTACATGCTTGAAATTTAATTCATGAATATGTAAATCGTAATACAAATATGGTTGATCTTCATAAAATTCTTCACTTTCCTCAGCTTTGTAAACTGGTGAAAAAAACATTCCACTCAAAAGCAGTGATGCGAACAAGCTTAGTGCTAGTACCTTTCGGAACATATGAATATGTTATAGTAGTAGTATTTATTACTATTCTAACGCACATAAAACGATAGAAATCAATTATAAAGACCCTAAGGCTGTAAAAGTATTATGGTAGTCTGGTACCGTTCACACATCATTCCATTCATCTTAGTAATCATAGCGATAATGATTATTGCTACAGGTGCATGGATTCGAGTAAATGATGCAGGAGAAAGCTGTCCTGATTGGCCGCAATGTTTTGGGACTTGGACATTTGATGTTTCTGAAGAAGAACAAGCTGCTTATTGGGAAGAACACCCTGATGAAATAGACAGTAGAGGTGCTGAACACAGATACACATCATACCAGATATTTACTGAATGGTTTCACAGACTTCTGGTAGGTATCATCGGATTTATTGTAATTTATAGCCATTACACGGCATGGTCTCTAAGAGAAGAAATAGGGAATCGTGTACATCAATTACATTCCATTTCTACATTTCTCTTAATTCTTCAAGCTGTTGTAGGAGCTATAACTGTAGATTTAGATAATGCGCCATGGACAGTAGCAATCCATTTGTCTTTAGCCTTATTTTTCACAAGTAGTCTAATTGCCGTTGGACTATATTGGTGGGAAAAGCAAAGTAAATTACCTGAAAATGTTTTTGTTCCAAATGTTGCTGTACCTGAGTTAAGAAAAATCATAGGCATCGTAGGACTCATCGTTCTTGGCCAACTCATTGTAGGTGCTTTTTTGTCTAGTGGATACCATCGTGGTGCTTGTGGTATCGGATTTATGGATGGGTGGCCCTTATGTGGAGGCAGAATCATTCCGGAATTTAATCAGGCTGGGGTTGGAATTCAGTTTATCCACAGAACTTTGGCAATAGTTATCTCGGGAATTTTGTTCTGGGCTAATAGCAAAGTTAAAGCTAAAGTTGGAAGATCTGTTGTTACAATACTCATGCATTCAGCTTTAGGACTATACAATGTTAACTTGCTTTTAGGAGGTTGGTATATAATTTCAGCTGGAGATACAGAATCTGTTTTTTCAAGTCATATAGGAATAGCTCATTCATTGCTAGGAAGTCTGACATTCCTTATTTTAATCGCAATATATTTTATTTTTGTTATCTCTATTCAACGCACTGAAAAAGCATAACAAAAGTGGTCTATTATTTTTATTGCGCCATAGACCAAGGCACAGGTGCAAAGCCACTTGCAAGGAAGAACAAGCTAATGCTACGACTTTATTGTCGTTTTTTGTATGGGTTTTGTATTATCTTCTTTTTTCATTCGCACATAATTTCTCAAATGGACTAATAACATTACTATATTCAGAGGAAGAAGCCCCCACATTTCTTGAGAAATGGTAAGCCACCACCACATCAATTGACCCAAAACACCGACAATCGGGGCTTTTCTTGATCTATTGCCATATATCCAAACTGTAGCTATAGCTGCAAAGGAAGCTCCAAGTTCAAGAAAAAATTTCTCGTCGAATATCAATACATCATCCTTGAATCATAATAATATTTGAATTCCAAAATATTATTGAATGGGTCTGACAAAAATACAGTTAAATGTTTTTCAGGCATATTTTCAAATCTTGTTCCTATTTTAGAAACTGAATAATCTATGTCCTCAACACTATCCTGCCAATCAAACTCAGTAATTGGATCTAATAATTCTATTTCACGTAATCTCAATAATTTAATAAAAGAATCAAATTCCTTTCTATTTGAAAAAGTAATTCCAAAATGTCGTGGATAAGGATTTTTATTATCAGATATACCTGAGGGGTTAAGATGACAGACTAACTGGTCTCCAAAAAAATCAAAAGTTACTCTATCGGGATATTTACGTGCTAACTTAAGGCCTAACTTTTCATTATAGAATTTTATGGCTTCATCTAAATCTGTACAAGGTACGGCAATATGAAAAGCATTACAAGAATCTCTCATTATTTAAGCTCCAAATTATGAATGCCGCATTCACCGCCTTCCAAAGAAGTACCTTGCCAACGTCCACTTCTTTCTAAATCGCCGCCGGGAGACATACAAGGACTACAACCCAAAGAACGATACCCTTGCGCATAAAGTGGATTAACTGGAATATTATGAATTGCGGTATATTTCCAAATATCTAATTCAGTCCAATCAAAAATTGGATTTAATTTGACCAGCCCGTATTGTTCTTCAATTTTTGTGTGTTTGTCAAAACGGTCCTCACTTTCTGTGCCACGCAAACCTGTGATCCAAGCATATGGTTTTAATTCTCTCAAAGCTTTTCTAAGGGGGTCAACTTTATTTATTTGACAACAAGCTTTCGGATCTGTTAAGTATAATTTATCAGGAGCTGGTTCTTCATTGCGGAAAATATGAAATTTCTTTATTTCCCACTCTTTAAGAACACGTTGACGAAAGACTATCGTATCGACTGGCTTATTTGGAGTTGTTACCATAAAACTCATTATATCAGGATTAATCCTAAGGCAAAGATGCATCACAACCATGCTATCTTTTCCAAAACTATTAGCAACTACTACGTTACTATGTTTGGACAAAAAATCTTCAAGGAATGATAATGTTTCTTGCTCTTTTTCATGAGTTTCTTTGAAAGGCTCAGGACCAATGTGTGATTCCCTAACACTATTCTTTACCCTCATATTCTCAGGCATCAGATTCTACTCCTATTTGTAGAATTAAAATCCAAAACTCCAGAAGATTTTGATTCAACAACAATTGTTCCAGTACGTGCATTACCTATTTCACCACAAAATATAGAACAATCGACAATTACTGTGTTGCCTCCGGCAATTACAACTTTGCATAATCCAGTACTGCTGTATGTAAATTCGCCTACTTTGTCTGCAAAAAAATCTACAGTGTATTCCTCTTCAACAGGTATTTTTGTAGATATATCAAATGCTGAAAGAATGAATGTCTTGGGCAAGAAATGATCTGAATCCTTTGAAGAGTTAAATCTCATACGAACATGATCTCCTTCAGCAATCATTATTATGCTATTATCATAATTGAGATTCATCAAAATTTCTTTCCATTCACCTTGCCAACCTTCTAACACACACTGGCGCCCTTCTAAGACCGTACCATGGCCACAAGATAGGGGGTCGGTGTACAACTCTAGGGTTATTGGCGCAGTTAATATCAAAGTCAACAAAACTGCCCTCACTTTGATTGATGTATACGCCAAATAGCCCATTTTTTACCTAACGATTTCTATTTAGTCGCCCTCTTCTGATCTATCTCTGTTTTCAAGTAATTTAACATTGTATTGACATCACTTACCCTGAATGGATCTGCATCATTACTTTCATCATTTTTCCCATCTTCAATAAACATTTTGACAACTTCACCATTGTCGATGAAAGCAGAATGTCTCCATGATCTCATGCCAAACCCTTGTTTAGGCTTATTGATTAACATTCCCATTCCTTTTGTAAATTTACCTTCTCCGTCTCCAATTGGTTTTACTTTAGATATTTTTTGATCTCTAAACCAGGCATTCATTACAAAGGAATCGTTTACAGATAGGCAATAAACTTCATCGACATATTTTTTCAGCTCTTCATATTTTTCTTCATAACCGGGCACCTGTTGTGAAGAACAAGTTGGTGTATATGCCCCAGGTAATGAAAAAAGAACAACTTTTTTGCCTTTAAACAAGTCTTTGGAGGTAATGTCTTTCCATTCTCCACCAATAGAACAACCGCTTCCTAGTAACCGGTTATCACCTATTCTGGTTCTAAATGTTACTTGTGGAACTTCCATTTAATTTAATTATTCCTCCGACGTAGTGTCATCGCCATCCTCATCATAGATGTCGGCATTTTCAGCACCTGTTACCTCTATGATTCCAACTGAACCTTTCTGGAATGTTCTTGTCAATGCATGATCTACCAGAATGTAGTTTGCAGGTACATCAAAAGTTACATCGACCACTGTAGATCCACCTGGAGGCACCAATACTGTTTGAATACTCTCTAAGGGTGGATTCTCAAGTCCTCCCAGATTGTATACTTTATCAAATATTTCACCAATTAAGTGAAACGATGAGATTGTGTTAGGTCCACCAACTCCAAAATAAATACGAACCGTCTCGCCAACTTCAGCTTTGATCGTGTTATCTCCAGTAAATGCTGCAAATTTACCATTAAAAACTACATATGTTGGATTTTCATCGAATAATGCATCATCATCAAATTCTTGGTGACCTGCAGTACCTGGTTTCCATTTAGTATAGATATCTCCTTGCATAATATAAATTTCTTTATCTACAGAAGGCAACGGCACTTCAGGCTCAATAAGAATCATTCCATACATTCCTTTACTTATGTGTGTAGGAACATTTGGTGTAGCACAATGGTAGACATAGAGACCAGAATGCAAGGCTTTGAACGAGAATGTACTAGTTGTACCTGGAGCCGTCTCAGTCGCTGCAGCCCCCCCTCCTTGAGCTGTTACTGCATGAAAATCAACATTGTGATGCATCATACTATCTGCTCTATTACTAAAGTGTACAACTACAGTATCTCCCACACGGGCTCTGAACATAGGGCCTGGAACTGTTCCATTATATGTCCAATATGTGAAAGTCGTTCCATCTTCTATCTCTGCAGTTAATTCTACAGCTTCCATGTATATGTGAACTACTGCAGGCTCAGTTCGTCCAACAGGTCCTGGCATTTCTAAAGGATTTTTTGCAATATTATCTGTATCTACGGCTAATGCAGGCCCAATCGTTTCAACATTACCTACAGGGTCCACTTTGTTTTCCCCACTACCAACAATGAATTTTCCTTCCATGCCGCCTGCTCGATGACCAGGTACATTACAATAATATGCAAAAGTCCCTTCAACATCTGCAGTAAAAGTTACACTATCTTCACTATTTTCTTCATATAGTTGTTCAGAGGCTACATTAAATTCGTCTATAGTAACATCATGAAGATTATTTTCACCCATTATCAAGTTAATAACTACTGTGGAACCCAGAGTTACACTTAGATCTGGATTGATAATGCCATCAATATCTCCACCTTGTCCAATGAAGGACATCTCTTTTCCTATCAAAGTGAAGGAAACAGAGCTAGAATCATTAATATCTGAAATTGGTACACAATTTCCATCAACTAATTCCGTTCCTTCTCCACAAGATATTTTATCATTGCTTATGCATCCTGCAAAAGCAGTGAAAGCTACCAGAAGGGCCATTAGCACAACTGATTTTTTCATGCTTACTTCTTTCTTTGTTTTATCCATATTTCATATTAATGTGTTATCTATGTAACACATCGTATTAATACGATATAAAAGATAGTATATATAATTTACTGACGATAAAAAGAAAAACTTACTTCAAAAATAAAGGCTGTGAAAGATTAATTCATTATCTGGAAAAACGATTTGGGCCTCTTTATCGTAGCCATACTATAAACAAAGAATATGCCTCCGATAACAACCAACATACCTCCTAAAGAAGATAAATTATAGTATATGGCTTCAGAACCCTTACTTCGTGCCAAAAAAACACCTATAATCATTAAAGTTACACCACCTATGTGAAATATCAAATGCAAAAATGGCAAACGTCTACTATTCAAACGCCCTCCTAACAACGATGGGAGCATTTGATAACCAACGCCGTAAATCATTGATAACATAAAACCAACTAATAACATATGAACATGTGCCCAAACCAATTGATAGGTTGAAGAACCTCTGGCTAATTGATCTAACATCACTAATCCTAAAAACAAACCACCAATTAAAAAAATCAATGAAGTTACTATAAATTGACGAACTGGAGCTTTTATTGGCATCTTATCTTTTTCTTTTTTCAGAGAGGTCTATTATTTTGAACGCCATAGACCAGAGCGCCGGTGCCAGACCGTTTGCGACGATTGACAAGCTTCAAGAAAATTCTTTCTCATGGAGCCACGAAGCTTGTTTAGGCAATTTCTTTGTACGACTCCACTCTTCAAGCATTTCCTCGGCCACTGAATTAAGTCTCTCAATGTCTTCTTCAGTTCTTGTATTAAATGCAATTTCTAATCGATGACCATTCGGATCAAAAAAATATATTGATTTAAAAATTGCATGGTCAATAGGTCCTAGTACCTCAAGCCCATAGCTTTCAGCCCTACTTTTTATCTCAGTAAAATCCTGAGGAAATGAAACCTCAAAAGCAATATGCTGCACCCAATCAGGAGTTGCCGGATCTTTACCCATAGGTGGAGAATTTGGTAACTCAAAAAAAGCTAAGACATTACCCATGCCTGCATCCAAAAAAACATGGACATAAGGATTAGGTTCTTTTGTGGAAGGAACTTTGTCTTCGGCAATTACAAGTTGAAGATCCATATTGAGAACTTCTTTGTAGAAGTCAACCGTTTCTTTAGCATCTTTACAACGATAGGCTACGTGATGAATTCGTTTTATACAGGGAGGGTGTTCATCATATTTTTCAAGATTTACATCATGAGTAAACATTTGTCTCATAAATTACCTCTCAAAGCCTGCTCTCTTTCGATGGATTCGAATAATGCTTGAAAATTACCTTGACCGAAGCCTTTGCTACCTTTTCTTTGAATTATTTCATAAAAAAGAGTAGGTCTGTCTTCTACGGGTTTGGTGAACAATTGTAGTAAATATCCTTCATCATCTCTATCTACAAGAATCCCTAATTTTCTAATAATATCTATATCTTCTTTGATAGGCCCTACTCGAGATTCTAAATCATCATAGTATGTATCGGGGACGTGTAGAAATTCGACTCCTCTTTCTCGAAATTTAGTTATTGTATCAATTATGTTGTCAGTCAATAATGCAATATGCTGAGCTCCAGGACCTTCATAGTATTTTAAAAATTCTTCAATTTGAGATTTTTTTAATCCTTCAGCAGGTTCATTGATTGGAAATTTTATACGGCCATTATCATTTTCCATTACCTTAGACATTAATGCACTGTATTTCGTTGAAATATCTTTATCTGTAAAATGTATGATATTTTTGAAACCTAAAACATCTGAATAAAAATTGGCCCATTTATTCATCTGGCCTACTTCTACATTTCCAACTACATGATCAATAAAATGAAGGCCAATGGATTCTTCCTTGTAAGTTTTCTTTTCAAAGTGCGGAAGAAATGCTCCCTTATAATCATCTTTAGAAATGAATGAATGTATAGTATTTCCATAAGTAGAGATTGCAGCGCGTCTTGCTGTGCCATTGGCATCTTTTAGAAAATAAGGTTTCAACGCAGCTTCAGCTCCTCTCTCTATAGCTTTATTAAAACAAAAATCAACGTCATCGACTTGAAAAGCTATATCATATACTCCATCACCATGCTTTTGGATATGATTACTTATCCAATTTCGGCTATGAAGCGGAGTAGTCAGAACTAATTTTACACTTCCTTGAGACAATACATAAGACGTACTGTTCCTATTTCCAGTCTCTAAACCTGAATAAGCTGTTTGTGAAAAACCAAAAGCTTTGCGATAATAATAAGCTGCCTGTTTGGCATTTCCTACGAACAATTCAATATGGTGTATACCTTTAATCGATATGTTTTCTTTAGACATAATACCTCCTTAAAACGGCCCCAATTACCAGAATACTACTTACTATCGGAAATGATACTGATGTTAAAGAAGAATCCTCTGTATAATTTACACCTTTTATCGTTATTTCGGCACTATTCCATTGATCGTTATCATTTGGCTCCCCATCTCCATTAACTGAATTGCCCTTTAATTCAAAAACAACTTTCTTAGAATCATCAGAAGGAGCAATCCATTGTATTTGCCAAATTCGTTGATCGTTACCTGTTGTAGTATGTGTTATAGAACCATCAATAATTTGTGTGTTTTCATTTTTAGACAGAAATTTGCCTAAACTACTAGTTAAACTAAAACCACCATGATTCTGAGAACTTGAGGTAGGTTCTGGCCCTCCTGTAAGTTTTATCTCCAAATCATAGGTTTCATCAACTTCATATTCTTCAGGAAGACCTGATATTGAAATTGTAACGTCTGTTGTAGCTGAACTGCCGTGACAAACACAGCCATTCTTAGCATCATCATGAGATATTCCTGAACTATAAGATTCAACTGGAGTTCCAAACCAGACTATACCTGCAAGCAAGATAACTAAAATCCAAGCTTTAGGAGAGGAAAAAAACACTATTCACCAGCCCACTCTTGTGTACTGCCATTCCAAGGGTTAGAACCGGCTTCTTTACCGTTCGAATAACTTCGTATTATGTTATACAAAAATACCAACTGTGCTACAAATACTACCAAAGCCCCTATTGTTGCCCAAAAATGGTAATCTCCCCAAATTAATTCATGCTCATTTGCACCATAAATATAGACCCTACGAGGCATATCTGTCAAATAAAATAGAGGAGTCATTGTCAATATTGTTCCAAAAAAGGAACCCCAAAAGTGTATCTTACCTAATCTTTCATCTAACATGCGACCAAACATAAGAGGATACCAATAGTATACTGCCGCTACAACTCCTAGAGTTACTGCTCCTAATGTATAATGGAAATGAGCAACTAGGTAGTATGTCCCTCTAAGGTGATAATCAATAGCTGCTGATGATAAAAAAACACCAGTTACACCGCCAATCACAAAAATTCCAATAGCCCCTAAAGCAAACAAATTTGGTGTCGGAAAAGTAATCTTACCATTGTAAAGCGTTGCAATTAAGCATATCATAACCACTGCGAAAGGTATCGAGATTAGCTCTGTAGTTATACTCATAACCTCTCGTAAAAGAGGATCAATACCTGTTATGAACATATGGTGAACCCATACTATCACACTCAAGAAAGTACCAACAATCAATGAATAAATTATATATCTTTTCCCGTAAAGTGGCTTTCGGGAGAATACAGGTATAATCTCTGCCAACATACCAAGCTCAGGCAACAACACCACATACACTTCAGGATGTCCAAAGAACCAAAAAAGGTGGCCCCACAATATAGAACCTCTATTTTCATCAATAAAGAAAACTGTTTCAAACAATCTATCGCCTACTAACATTAAAAGAGCTGAAAGAAGAATTGGAAAAATCGTTAACATCAAAATTACCGTAAAGAGCATTGACCAAGTAAAAATTGGCATATCCCAAATGTCCATGTCTGACAATCTATGATACAATATAGTTACAATGAAGTTAATTGTTGAGGCTGTTACTGATATGATTAACAAAACCAAACCTGCACCTGCTAAATTCACTCCATTACCGGGACTATATTCAAGAGATGTCAAAGGAGAATAAAATGTCCAACCAACATCTGCTGCACCTCCAAACAGAAAACCTGAGGCTGCAACTAGTCCTCCAAACAAAAATGTCCAAAAACTAAGAGCATTGAGCCGTGGAAAAGCCATATCCTTAGCACCTATTTGGAGAGGAACAACATAATTCGCAAAACCGAATGATAATGGCGATACAAAGAATAGAACCATTACAGCACCGTGCATCGTAACTATTGAATTGTAAAATGCTCCTGGATCATCACCAGGAGCCCAATCTAACCATGCAGTTCCATTATTTGGTTGATAAAGTTGAATTCTTATCAATAAAGAAAGTACAAGTCCAATAAATCCAAAAAGGAGAGTGGCAAAGAAATACATCAATCCTACATCTTTGTGATCTGTGGTTGTAAGCCAACGATTCAATGTTTGATTCTTGAAAATATTCATGCGAAGTCCTCATCTAAACCGTTGGTGTATGCTTCCTGTTCAACCAGAATCAAATCACCAGTCATGCTTGCATGCTCACTACCACACAATTCCATACATGTTATTGGATATTCTCCTACATCAGGAGCATCAAACCAAATTACGTTAATCTGATGCGGAATGGCATCTATTTTCAATCGTAACGATGGGACTGCAAAATTATGCCATACATCATCAGTTGTTACTTCTAAAATAACAATTGTATTAATGGGAACAGTTAATTCATCAAATGTTTTGTTCCCGTCTGGATATTCAAATTCCCAGTAATACCTATATGCTGTAACTCTTACAGTTAAGGGTCCGTCTCCCCAGCCTTCTTCTGGATTCTCATAAAACTCCACCATATTGATAGTTCCAGCTGTCAAACCCATCAATATCGCAAAGATACCGAATGTTACAAACCAAGTCCATCTTGGATCTCCCCTATGTTTACCTACTATTCCCAATTTTGGAACGTCTTCTGGATCTGGAGAACCGTCACGTGCTCTAAATTTATACAGTAACCAAGTAAACCAACCATAAACCAAAAGAGATACTATACCGCCTGTGGCTAGATACCATCCCATTAATTGATCGTATTTTTCTGCATGAACGCCTGTTGTTCCTGTTTCAACACATGATGCACAAGCTAAAGCATTGTCTGATAAAATTAATGCAAAAGACGTAGCTAACAATATAAAAAATTTGATTGAAATTATTTTCATTAAATCGCCTCCGAATAGACTATCAAAAGAATTAAAATCCAAATTGCATCTACAAAATGCCAATACAATACAATACTTTCAGGAAGTTGAGATGTTGAACTCAAATTATTAGATCTTTCAAGCCAAAATAGTATAGAAAGAACAACAATACCAACAAGAACGTGTAATCCATGAATTCCTGTAAGTGCAAAAAAAGCAGTTCCAAAACTAGATTTTTGATCTAAACCTTCTGCATATAAATTGTAATATTCATAACCTTGGCCTAATAGAAAAATGAAACCCAAAATAATTGTAGCTTGTAACCAAATATTTGTACTAGAAGGTGATTTCAAATATTTATTAGCCGTATATGCACTAGCAAATAACAAAAGCGAATTGAAAGCAACAAAACCTAGATTGAAATTTACACCTTGAGGAGGCCACGATCTTCCTGGCAATACTTCTTCACTAAAATCAGATTCAACTGAATCCCAATATAGTGTATGCCATTTTGCCCAAAACCAAAAAACAAAAAATGCACCAAAAATCAAAGCTTCTGTAATTATTATTATCACAGTGGCAGGATATGTTCCCTGCGTAGTACTTGATCTTTCTGGCCATAAATTTACTTCTTCATTAATCCAATTCCATATAGAATAAACTACTAAAATTAGTCCTATGGGAATTAATGGCCATATCAGAAGACCTGCTAACAACAAAGTTATGCCTAAAGCACTCAAGAAAGGTTGGATGCTTCCGTGCACTTCACCACCTACGTTTTCACTCATTTTTGTATATCTATAGTTTATATCGTATAGATGCGTTATTATGTATAGATAGCTATATATAGATTTGTATTGGTGGAGATTAAGTGAACAATTTCCACCTCTATTCAACAGCCTCAGGGCTCTTGCCGGTTTCTAGTCCAATAAAAAGACGAATTCTAAAGTTTTTATCTGCTGGTAAAAAAACCCAAAAAGAAGTAATGCAATTAATAAAACGTTCACAATCAACAACCGCTCGACACATGCTAGAGCTAGAAGCTTCAAACTTAATAAAATCCAATATTGATGAATCAGATAGTCGTAGAAAAATATATTCTCTCTCTGGTGAATTAGTCGCCGAAGGTGGAAAACCTATAAGCGAATTAAAAGGACATCTTGAAAAATCTACAGCCACTGGGATAAAAGATAACGGTAATTTGAAAGATAATATTAACAAGTCATTAAGATTTGTCGTCGAATCATGGGGGTTGTCTCTAGATTCTATGTTAAGAGAAACGGGGCGTTCAATAGGATATCAAGTTTCAAAAAAAATGGGTCCTACTAATGGTGATCTAACTGATATTGTAGATGAATTAGGGATTTTCTGGAATAAGAATAATATGGGAATTATAGAGATAGAAAAAATAAAACCCCTTACACTTAGAATTGAAAGTAATTATGATTGTACTGGTGTACCTGATGTAGGAAGGCCACTCTGTGCTTTAGATGAAGGCATCATGGAATCTGTTTTTAACGAAAGAACAAATAAAAATTGGAAAGTTCGTGAATTTGTTTGTCATGGAACTGGAGACGATCATTGCCTTTTTACTTTCAAAAGAGTCAGAACGTAATTTTAAACACTAATTACTCCAACCTTTTCATACACACCTTGAATGATAAAAACGGAGAAAGAAAAAATTGACTAAAAAACCCCCGCTTTGGAAAATATATTTACTTCTATTAAAAATCAAAGTTGTTTTCCTTTTACAAGCTACAGCTATATGCGGAATCTTAACATATGATTTGAAAGAAGGTTACAATTCTGGTAGAAATTACACTGATAGTTTGTGGACTTGCCTTGTGGTTGTAATTGGAGGTTCTTTAGCTAGCGGGGGTGCGATGGCCATCAATATGTGGTATGAAAGAGATCTTGATGCCTTAATGAAAAGGACCGAAGAAAGACCAATACCTGCAGGGCATATTTCACCAAATCATGCCTTAATTTTTGGTATCTCTGTATCTATTATTGGAATTTTGCTTGTAACTTTTGAAAAATACGAGGCTGGAATTATTACTGCATTTAGTGCTCTATTTTACATCTGTATTTACACCATGATTCTAAAACGTAGAACTCCACAAAATATTGTTATTGGAGGTTTAGCTGGAGCTACCCCTCCACTAATAGGATGGGCTGCTGCATCTGGTGAATTTGAATCTTCCTTTCCCTGGTTATTACTAATCATCATCTTCTTTTGGACTCCTCCACATTTTTGGGCTTTAACATTATCCAAAAGAAAAGATTATGGAAATGCTGGTGTTCCTATGCTACCTGTTGTTAAGGGTGAAAAAGTTACTAGAAATCACATAATGGCATATTCTATATCTCTAATATTAATTAATTTAACCATAATAATTATCGAAGAAACTGGTTTTATTTTTGCCATTACAAGCCTATTAATGTCTGGATATTTTAATTATCTTTCTTGGATTTTATTAATAAATAAAAAAGAAGAAGATGCATGGAAATTATTCAAATATTCAAATTTTTACCTTTACGCTCTCTTTGCAATAGTCATTTTAGATACTGCGTATCATATAAATTTCTACTAAAATCATTGCCTTATATACGATATATCGTAACTTTATAAACCCGTCTTAAATGCAGAAAACATCGTATTTATTTGAGGAACTAAAATGTCACTAATTGGCGATTTAATCAACTTTGATAACCCCTCTGTCTGGAACGACTTTGGCGGCACATCTGGAGGTTTCCTTGGTGTTGTTTGGCAAATGGCTATCTGGTCGATACTTGTTGCTATTTTGGTCTGTGGATGGATGATTTATAATTTAATTTATTACAGACATACTGAAGGAGACCCTGACCATGAGGACGCCCTAAAAGTAGGTGTTTTCCCTCATGAAAGGGGGGATGCTAAAATTGAGATTGCATGGACTATCGCCCCTTTGATCTTAGTTTCTTGGTTAACATTTAGTTCTCTAGCGCCGCTAGATTATCTTTGGGATGTTGATGGTCAAGAAGAAGATTTAACTATCGAGGTCGAGGCAGGGCAGTGGTACTGGCAGTTTGGAACACCAGTATGCAGTGAAAAAGGCAATGAGAATTCTTGGTGTGTTGATGGATTATACCAACAACCTCTAAGCTTTGATAAATGTAAGAGCAACATAGATTGTTTAGAACTCCCTCACGGAGCTGTTGTTCATTTCAGACTAACTTCTAAAGATGTTTTACACTCTTTTAACTTTCCTGAAATTGGAATAAAACAAGACGTTGTACCTAATTTAGAAACTTTAGCTTGGCTCGATACTGACAAAGTCGAAGCCGGCCAATACAGCATCTGGTGTGCAGAATATTGCGGTGATGAACACTCGAAAATGGATGCTGATGTTTACATAACGGAGGTTCAATGAATAAAAAGATTTTGAGTTTGGGATTTCTTGTAGCAATTCTTTTGGCTGTAACTGCATTCCCAACTGGTAATAGTTTACCAACGGGAATAGAAGATCCAAATATGGTAGCAAATGGTTGTACCTGCCATACTACAGGACCTATGTCCTCTGATGTTGTTATTAATTTAACTACTTTACCTGAGAATTATAACGTAAGTCAGGTTTACACATTTACTCTAAGAATTTCTGGAGGAACCGAACCTACGGAAGACGCTAATCAAGGTGGTTTCTTTATCTCTGCAAATTATGGAACTTTAGAATCTACAGACAATACAACACAGATTCCTGAAGGAAAAACTCATCTAACTCACAATGAATTTGGAAATAACTTCAGAGAATGGTCATTCAACTGGACAGCACCAGAATCTGATTCAAAAGTAGCTGTTTTCACTGTTTATGGTAATTCTGTAAATGGAAATGCTGGTGGAACTGACGGTGCTTCTGGAGACTATTGGAATAAAGCCGAATTCAAAGTTGCCGGAGTAAATGCAAAAAATGTGGCTGAAAAAGAAGAAATGTCAGTGCCACAAAAAATGGTATATGCTTTTACTGTATTATTCTTAACGCTCTGCACAGTAGTCGTTGGAAATAGAATGGTTGTAAATGACCAATCTTTCGAAGATGTAATGAAAGATTATTGGGATGCTGTTTATCCTTGGTTAACAACAACTGATCACAAATATATTGGAACCTTATACATCTGCACTGGCTTTGGTTTCTTTTTCATTGGCGGAATTTTAGGTTTATTAATTAGATTACAACTTTTTGAATCAGATAATGATTTCTTAACTTACGAAGAATACAATTCTACATTTACTATGCATGGAACAACCATGATTTTCATGGCTGCTATGCCTATCATTTTTGGGTTTGCAAATTATCTTATTCCACTACAAATCGGTGCAAGAGATTTAGCATTTCCTCGATTAAATGCATTAAGTTATTGGCTATTGCCAACTGGAGGTATTGTAATCTACATGGGTTACTTTACTGGAGGAGCTGGAGATGTTGGATGGACTGGATATACTCCGTATGCTTCTAACGATGCTGGCCTTACAGGACCAACAAGTCCAGGTACTGATTTCTGGGTAGCCGGGCAGATTATGCTTGGTGCGTCATCAACTTTGACGGCGATAAATTTCTTGACTACTATGTTACGAATGAGAGCGCCTGGAATGGCTTTGATGAGAATGCCACTTTTTTCATGGTCTATCTTTGTAACTGTTTTCTTATTGTTACTATCTATTCCAGTCTTCACTGTTGCACTTATTTTGTTAATGGCTGATAGGACATTTGGCACACTATACTTTGATGTCAATGCTGGAGGAGATCCAATATTATGGCAACACTTGTTCTGGTACTTTGGACATCCTGAGGTTTACATCGTTATTTTACCTGCCTTTGGTGTTCTTTCTGAAATTATTTCTACTTTCTCTAGAAGGCCTATTTTTGGTTATACTTCAATGGTCTATGCAATGGCCACAATTGGAATTATTTCTTTCATTGTATATGGTCACCATATGTTTACAAGTGGGGCTGATCCATTATTCCGATTTATTGTCATGTTAACTACTATGTTAGTTGCGGTGCCGACTGGAATTAAAATATTCAATTGGCTAGCTACCATGACTGGAGGATCTATTGTTCTCAAAACACCAATGGTTTTTGCTTTAGGAACTATTATTACATTTACAATAGGAGGTATTACTGGAATTATTCTGGCTGCAATACCTGTAGATATTGCCTTGCATGATGGATACTTCGTAGTTGCTCACTTCCACTACGTACTTGTGGGGGGAACTGTATTTTCCTTCATAGCAGGAGTTTACTATTGGTTCCCTAAAATGACTGGAAAAATAATGAATGAAAAATTAGGTTTGCTTCATTTTGCAACCACCTTTATTTCCTTTAATGCTGCATTCTATCCTATGCACAACGTGGGAATTGAAGGAATGCCGCGAAGATATGCTACATATGATTCTGAATTTACTGAATTGAATGAATTCATTTCTATTGCTGCATTCTTATTTGGATTTGCTCAATTAATATTTATTTACAACGTAATTTATTCTTACAAAAATGGAAAGGATGCAGGAAATAATCCATGGGATGGATGGTCCTTTGAATGGGCTACATCCTCGCCACCTCCGCACAATAGTTTTATTGAAATACCAACACTAAAAGTTGCAGAGGAGGAAAAATAATGAGTGGTAGTCATGACGATCATGGACATCATGGAACTATAGCTCCATTTATTTTCTGTATTGGTGCTGCTCTAATGTTTATTGGCCTTGTAATGGCCACTGCTGGAAATGGAGATAATACTGGAGACACAGGATATTGGTTTGTTTTCTTCTTAGGTCTTGCAGGGTTATTGACTGGATTCTTTTTATGGGTACAAGATTACTGGGATCAAGATTCGGAAGAAGGTGAAGATATTGAATCTTATCATGACTTCTGGGGAAGTATCAGTACTCGGAAATTTGGTATGTGGATTTTCTTATTAACTGAAGTTATGGTTTTTAGTACTCTTTTGAGTGCTTACCTCAGATATCGTGCTGCAGTTCCTGATTATGATTCTGGAATTGACTGTGGGCTAGAATTTGAACTGTGCTGGGTTCCAGCTGCAGATGTAATTAGAAGCCACTTGATTTTTGGAGTTATCAATACTTTTGCTTTGCTTCTAAGCAGTCTAACTGTTGTACTAGCACTTTACGCTGCTAAAAATAACAATCCAAAAGCTACTACTAGATATCTAATGGTTACTTTCGCACTAGGTGCTCTTTTCTTAATTCTAAAAATATGGGAATGGGGTGAAATGAAAAATGGACATTTCTGGGATGCTGAACACTGTAGTGTTACTGCTGGACAAGATTTAGCTCATCACTGTATTGCTCCAAAATACGAACATGGATTCTGGTTAGATACTAGTTTAGAAGGAAGTACTTTCTACATAACTACTGGAACACATGGAGCTCACGTATTTATAGGATTGATTGCACTAGTTTATTTGATTGCTAAATCAAATAAAGATGGTTACAATGAAGAATATCATGATACAATCGAATTATTCGGTTTGTATTGGCACTACGTAGACATAGTATGGGTTTTCGTATTTCCATTCTTTTATTTGTATTGAGGTAAAAAAAATGAGTGAAGAAACTAATTCAGAACAAGCACATGACGAACACCATGACCATTCATTCCCAAATTGGGTGACATTTGGACACACGGATGATCCAGTTAATGCATTTATCAAAATTTTTGCATGGTTAGTTCTTTGGACCCTTCTAGAAGTAGGCGCAATTTTACAAGAATTTTCTTTTGGAACCACTATGGTTATTCTTTTTGGTATTGCTGCTATCAAATGCTGGTTCATTGGTTCTTTCTTCATGCACATGACTTGGGATCCACCATTGGTCAATAGAACTGCTGCAGTTCCTGTCTTTTTCTTAATTGTATTATTCTTAGCTGTCGGATTCACAACACCAGGTGCTGTGGATGACTGGAAATCGCTTTGTGGTTTCTAAGAGCTATAAATAAATAAACCAAACATAGTCAAAAGGAAATAGGGGACTAACACTGCTGCTCCTTCATAATCTTTAGATATTCTTTGACCTAACATCAATATTGACAATGATATTGCTGCTAAAATAAGTCCAATTATTCCATAGGATTCATCATCATAAAATAAAACCCTTATTGCTCCAAGTAATGATGCTAAACCTGAAAGAACTTCAAATATAGTGACTTGAATTAAACCAAAAGCTGAAAAATTAGCTAAAGGTGTTTTAGCAAACTTTTCTGTTATGAAATCTAACTCTCCTTCCCAATTGAATATTTTATCAAAACCAGATTGTGTCATTACTATTCCAATAAAGACCGAAATAAACGATGCGATAATATGTATGTAACTAAATTCATAGTCGAAAAAAACTAAATTGTCATCACCAAATCCTAGTAAAGTCATATCACTTACTGAATAAACGGGTATTTGGCTGTTACTAAAGAAGAATTTGAACGTCATGGTAAATAGAGGCATAGGTCCAATCGAGGCCTCTCCAAAGCACACGGATATCACCATTTTGGTCTATTATATACAATCTAGATGAGTGGCTTACACCATAATTCTCTACATCTTCTTCATATTCATAGTTTAGGGAATTAGCAATTATCTCGACCATGTCCTCATCTGATATGTGACCTTGATCCCAGTGTCCAAGATAATCTAATATCTCTGTCATTTGTTCACTAAGATTCACTCTCTCTGAACGTTCGGCAAAAAAGGATTCTAACTCTTCATAATCCATCATGCCTCCATGTTTACCAACTACCTGGTCACCATCAAGCAATATCCAACTAGGATATTGGTTTAATCCAAATGCTTCGAATAAACTATGGGAATCATCATACAAATATGTCCATGTTACATTTCCGGATGGATTGTACTCAACCGTAAAATTTTCAATATTACCTACGCTATCTAAATTACCAGACATGCGATTACCTCCAATAGAAATTAAACTGACGTTTGAAGAATAGTTAGCCTGAAATTCCTGCAATGCAGGTATCTGAGCATGACAATGTGGACAGGCTGTATGGAAGAACTCAAGTAAAGTAAGATTATGTGCATAATATGTAGATGAAGAATGCTCTGTATCATTCATATCATCTAACTTCCAATCTTGTGAAATTTTTTGAGAGACAAGCTGTCTAATTCCTGGTACTTCTTGACCAAATAAAGTTGTACCCTTCATCAACTCACTTGCATCAACGTTTCCGCTTGCCCACATATCAAGGGCAATGAGTATCTCACTTTCAAGAGTTCCATCCTCAAATGTTAGATTTCCTTGAACATAATCTGGATTTACAATACAAGTATCTACATTCCATGGATCCTGCATATAACCGGGATTACAATGACATCCTTCGTAACCCTCCATATAATGTCCCTGACCTGAACAGGCTGCCTCCTCATTTAACACGTCTAACTTATAAGAATTCCACATAGCTTGCATGTGATTATCTGGAAATGTTGAATTAACAGTTAGAAATTGCCAAGACGCATTATATGCTCTGGAGAAACTATCCAATCTTTCAGGAGTGTCTCTTGCAGGATCTACTGTTACACTAAGAAAGACAACGGATTCGCCATAATCATCACCAAGCTCTTCAGCTAATTTCTTCATTTGATAAGTTATTGCAGGGCAAACATCAGGACAGTGTGTGTAAACAAAAGTCATAACAACTATTTTCCCTTCAAATTGAGATAAATTAACTGTTTCACCATGTTGGTCTATCAAAACAAATGCTGGCGCAGGATTATCTGGACAATCAGATGATTCCTCGCTACAGTCACCCCCCCAAAATCCACCAGACTTTGAGTCATCCAAAGAATCAAGACAACCAGATGACAGAAAAAGAATGGTTACTATTAATGCTAAATGTCTCTGAAATTTCATTTGTTAATTCCTAATTAGTAGACGCATGTTTGTATTTCTCAATTTCCTTAGATAAGTCCTCATATGAAATTTGACCACTATGGCTGAATACAATTTCACCATCTTTAATCAGTACCATAGAGGGATATGAAGAAAAACCATAATCTCTCATCAATTCTCCATTATTATCGTATAAATGAGGCCATGATAAAGTATATTTGAATTTAAAACTTGCAATATCATTTTTACTATCAACTTTGTTGCTTCCTAATTTGTAACCACCAATAGAAAACATATCTATTTCAGTTGAATAATTAGAATATATGTCTTTTAAAGCGCCAGTTTGCTCCTGACAATGTGGGCATTCTGTATGGAAAAATTCAACAAAAGTTAATTTTCCATTATTGTAGTAATCGCCTGATTTGTAAGTTTCTCCAGTCTCGGCTTCTTCCAATTTCCACTCGTCTGCATTTGGAGTTCCTAATTCATAGAAAAATCCAAAATAAACTACTGTGATTAGAATTGCAGCTACTGCAACGGGAGCGCCTATTCTCCTTAAATTATCGCTAAATGCTTCACGCCGAGCAGTCATCTTGGAATCGGTGGCTTGAGCTGCTTTCGCTTCCAACTTACGTTTCCGTTTAGATGCCATTACTTCCTCCTATGAACTCCTTGAGCGAACTTCCATAAGTCCTAAGGGAAAAAAAGGTTGCTCCCAAAGTTAAACCAAAAGCTATCAAACAAAATGGACACCATTGTTCAATTATAAATGCCTCTGCGTATGTTAAATAAATACCAAAAGCTGTTCCTACCAATCCAGTTAGAGGTAATAGAATTGTATTGTAATATGTTCTTTCCAAATCCATATTGAGATACCTATCCAAAGATAGAACAAAAAATCCAACAAAACCAAGAACTCCTAACCAAGCTACAGGTATACCTAAAAATTTAGCTTGTTCACTTGCCAATACGACGCTGCAATCCAATCCTGGAAGATTCTGAGTTGGACATCCGCCTCCACCGGCAACAAGATGATGTAAATAAGAAAGGTAAATAGAATCTATTAAACCAATAATTGATAAAATCATGATTATTATCAAGGTTCTATCTTCCTGCTCTGTATCCATATTCAATAATGTTTTACTTTACTATTTAATGGTTAGCAAACAAACATCGAATTAAGTACGATTAACATAATTGCTTTATTGGAGGTCTTAATAGACACTCTGTGATACTCCATGCATGGACCTAATGAAGGCGTTAGTGAAGAAACTGATGAAGCAAACTCAGCTGTAAAGATAGTCGGAGGAAATGTTTTCGTAGAACTTGATCCCGATCATCCTGGATTCAAAGATGAGGGCTACAGAGCCAGAAGAAATGAAATTGCAAAAATCGCAATGGAATGGAATGAAATGTCCATGGAAGAAAGAAAAACAACAAAAATCCCTCATGCGCCGTATTCAGAAGATGAAGATGCTGTATGGGCTGCAATTATGGAAAGAATAACACCTGTTCATGAAAAACATGCATGCAAACCATATCTAGATAATGCACAAAAATTAGGATTACCTAATGACAGAATACCTCAATTACAAGAAGTTAGCGAAACATTACAATTAATGACTGGATTCAGACAAGAGCCAGTTGGTGGATTAGTACATCCAAAAACATTTCACACCGCATTAGCGAACAAAGTTTTTCTTTCAACTCAATATATTAGACATTCATCAAGACCATTCTATACTCCTGAGCCTGATGTTGTACATGAACTAGTAGGACACACTGCGATGCTGGGTGTACCTGAATGGGCTGAATTAAACGTATTATTTGGCAAAGCTGATATGCGTACCGAAAGTGAAGCTGCCATAAATCGATTAGGATCTGTATATTGGTATGTAATGGAATTTGGAGCATGTCTTGAAAATGGCGTGGTCAAATCAGTAGGTCCAGGATTACTATCCTCATTTGGAGAAATGGAACATGCCTGTACCGGAGGTGACGGTTGTGGAAACAATGAAGACTGTGTATGTGACCCTAAAATTGGATATCTTACACCTAATTTCGAAGAGATGGAAACTAGGCCTTATGATGTCACCAAATATCAACCTGTTTTGTATCTTTGGGATTCTTTTGAGGAAATGTATGAAAAAACAAAAGAATTTGTCTTGAACTGGGGAACTGATAATGACCCTCGTAAAGATTTACACCAATAATACTATAATCGTATAAAGAAGCCAAAAATAGGCTCGTTGTGAGAATACTAATTATTCTAGTAACATTGATGCTTTTCACGCCAATGAGCAAGGCTGAACCTAGCCCTATGGAACAGTCTTACGAAGGAAATCCAATCGTTATAATTAATTTGACATATGAAGCTGGAATTGGAGGAGGAAACGACATTGATGGTGAAGTTGTTATTGAATTGTTTGTAAATTGGGCACCAATTACAGTATCCAATTTTATAGGATTAGTAAATGAATCTTTCTATAATGGAATTTTCTTTCATCGCGTTATTGATGATTTTGTTATTCAGGCTGGAGATGATACTTGTACTACAATTGGCGTTTATCCTGCAAGTGACCCCTCATGCGGAAGCAATGGTTCGGATGAAACCATACCCTTTGAAGCAAATGCCAATCTTACGCACATAAACGGTGCTGTTGGAATGGCCAGAGGATTAGATCCTGGTTCCGCTTCAAGCCAATTTTACATTTGTGATGGCCCTCAGCATGGATTGGATAATGGGAATCGTTCTCAAGAAGATGACCCTGGTTATGCTGTATTTGGAGTTGTAAGAGAAGGGATGGATTTGGTACAGGCTGTTGCACAAGTTCCGACTTCTAATGACCCCATGAATCGCCCTCTTTACGAGGTTCATATCAATTCTATTACTTTGGAAGGATTTGTTAATTCCGAAATTGAAGAAAGAGAAGATGAAAAAACGTCAGGAATTGGATTTAGTCTTTCAATACTCTCAATAGCCTTAGTGGCGCTACGTAGAAATTAAATATGGATTCAATAATATTCCAAGGAAATGTAATCGGTATGCTGATGTATATCATACCTGCGATGTTGCTCTTTTTCTATGTAATTAATGGTCTAGAAGATAAACTTGTTGAACGCAAACTCTTCTTGGCCTGTGGTATAGGAGTTGTATTAGGAACAATTGCCGAAGTAATATTATTCCTAAGTGGTACAGATTTGTACACTGAATTATTATATGCTCCAATGATTTTAGTAACTCCATTTATCGTTATGATGTTTATGTTTATAGGTGTGAATCTAAAGACATTCAAAGATGAACCTGCGGCACCACATTATTCTGCAGGATACGGACTATTTTTTGGAGGTGCTGTAGAATTTTGGAAATTGTTGATAACTGAAGATCGTTATTCAAATATGAGCTCAGGTGATGTTTTATTTGTCGCAATGTTTGGCCTTGGTTCTGTATTGTTCCTTGGTGGAGCGGGAATGTGGATTGCATATGCAATCAAAGAAAATAATCCAAAAAATGGAGTTCGCATTGCAGGAAGATTGGCTGTCCTTTATATTTTCCTACAGTATCTATATGCAAGCGCATTAGAGCATGTACATTATGGAATGCACGATCTTATGATAATAATTGCTAGTCTTATCGCATTCTTTGCTGTATCAGGAGCCTTGTTCCATCAAGGTTGTTTAAGATTACCGGAAATCGCGAAAAACGATTAATGGATTAAAACTCACAGTTAATCTCTATAACAAGGGGCGTGAATAATCACCTATGGAACAACGTGTCTTTGCAGGAATTACTGTAGCAATCCTGCTTTTGTCATCGCTCTTGATATACTTCAATGAAGACAATGAACAAGATGATGATTATTACATGGGAGACAATGGTCTTGTTCCGGTGTGGGAAAGAGTAAATCAAAATTTCAATACAACTGGATCCTACAGCTATACCTTAATTCCAGGACAATATGACATAGTTGGTCCTGAAAGTGTATTCATTGACGTTGATTTGCCTTCAAGCGAATTTGGTTGTACTATAACGGATGATTGTCAAGTTCACCTTGGATTATGGATGCCTAATGTTCCTAATGGAACTAGGATACCTGTAATCGCTGATGTTGGACCTTACTACGATGATGGAGATGTAGACGCATTAACTCCTGCGAATCGCCTCGGCAAATTCTTAATTGAAAACATGGTCCCATATGGCTATGCTGTTGCCCAAGTTTCCGTATTTGGAACTGGAATGTCTAACCATTGTATGGATTTCATGGGGCTAAGTGAACAAATGGGAATCGATGCTGCTGTAACTTGGTTAGGAACACAAGAATGGAGTAATGGAAATGTTGGAATTGTTGGAAAATCATACGATGGAACTACACCTTGGCAAGCTGCAATGTTTGGTAATCCACATTTGAAAACTATTATTCCTATTTCAGGATTGATTGGTGTCCACGATTTAATGTGGCGAAATGGATCAATGGAAGCTAGAGGAATAGCTATGCATAATGGTGTATACGGTTCCTTTGGATGGGATGGTGATAGTGATGACTGGCAAACTATGTGCAGAGGATATGCTGAAGGATATGCAAATGGACCTGCAGCATACTTAGCTGGTGACGAGGTTAATTATGCAGGTAATACCTACTGGGCTGATAGACATTTCTTAGAAAGAGCAATACAGAATTATAATGGATCTATATATTTCATTCATGGGATGCAAGATTGGAATGTAGACCCACATATGGCATTCCCTGCTTACAAACAACTACAAACAGCTGGATTCGAAATTAAGGGATTATTTGGTCAATGGGGGCATCACTATCCAGATAGGCCAGGTGATCAGAATGGAATGTCATCTGGACGAGGAGCTGAAGCATTTCCATCTTCTGTAAGATATGATTGGGCCCAAGACTTATTGGAATGGTTCAATTACTATTTGTATGAAGGAAATATGAAACCTGCACTGCATGTTGAAATGCAGGATAATATGGGCGGGTGGAGAGTAGAAGAGACTTGGCCTGTTGATGACCGAGAATATTTACAATTACCAATTGGTGAAGGATTGAATGTTGTTTCAGGTAGTGGATTAGTTGGACCGACAAATACATTGATCTTAGAAACTGGCATTTTTGAGAATGAAACGCGTATCTCTGGTATGCCTACTTTCCATGTAGATGTTACAATACCACCTACTCAAACTTCAGGTCACTTATTCATCGAATTATCTATTGCTGGTGGAATACATCTCGGACATGGAGTAATGGATCTAAGATATCATGAAGGTGGAAGAGATTGTGGACAACCATGTGCTGTTACTGGAACCGTAAATGCAAAAATGCAAATGTTTGCGCTGGATGTCGTTGTACCTGCAGGAAGTACATTAGAACTTGTAGTTAGCCAAACTAATGATGACTATGTACCTTCACCAGTAAGTAGTGGATATGTTACAATTGGAACCAACCAAGATAGCATTTTAACACTCCCAATTATTGAAAGAAGTCCAGAAGATTTGTTTACTCCGCCTATTTGGTACACTGAAGAATAATGTTATTTGTTTTAGGATTTCTGTCTTTCTTTTATTTCTTCAATTAATTTTCTTGTTTCTGCCTCTTCAGCTTCTAATTCAGCTTTCCTTTCCTCAGCTATTCTTGCGGCTTCTTCAGCTTCAATTCTCGCCTTTTTCTCTTCTTCCAATCGTTCTGCTTCTTCGACCTCTAATCTAGCTTTTTCCTCTTCAGCTTTTTTTTCAGCCTCTTCAGCCTCTAATTTTTCTTTTTTTGCTTCAGCCTTCTTAGCTTTCTCTTCAGCTTTCTTTTCTTCCTTCTCGGCTTTTTTTGCTTCTCGTTCTGCTTTCTTTTCTTCCTTCTCGGCTTCTTTCCTAACTTTCTCTTCTTCTTTCTTTCTTGCGATTTCTTCAGCCTCTAATTTTTCTTTTTCTTCCTCTGCCTTCTTGGCTGCTTCTTCAGCCTTCTTTGCTTCTTTCTCTGACTTCTTAGACTTCTCTTCTTCAGCCTTCTTAGCTGCTTCTTCGGCTTCCTTTGCTGCCTCTTCAGCTTCCTTTGCTGCCTCTTCTACTTCCAATCTAGACTTTTCTTCTTCGGCTTGTCTTGCAGATTCCTCAGCTTCTTTCAACTCTTCTTCAGCCTGTCTTGCTCTTTCTTCTGCCTCTATTCTTGCTTTTGTTTCAGAATTTGAATCTTTTGCTGACTCCGTTACATGTTTCTTAGATGATTGAGAAGGTTCATACAAATGAACATCTCTTTGCGGGAAAGCAATAACTATTCCCTTCTCTCTTAATTTAGTGAAAACTTCATGATGTATATCTGAATTAATCTGTCTAATCTTAATTACATTCTTAATCCAGATTACAAGAGCAAAATTCAAAGAAGAGTCTGCAAATTCTTGAAAACGAACAAGAGGTAATCGTGTAGGGTCGTCTTGTTCAACGTCTTTGTTCTCTTTTGCCACGTCAATTAAAGCTTCTTCGACTTCACGAGCATCAGAATCATAAGAAACGCCAACTAATATTCTCAAACGATAATATCTATCTGGTTTTGTAAGATTTACAATATCTTGATTTGCCAAAGCATTATTGGGTATGATTATAATTACATGATTAATAATATCATAAATCTTTGTAGAACGTAAGCCTACTTCTCGAATTATACAGTACGTATCGGAAAATTTAATCATATCTCCTGTTTTGAAACCCTGATCTAACAATAGAAGAATACCTGAGAAGAAATTGCTCAATGTATCTTGTGCTGCAAGTGCTATAACCAAACCAACAACGCCAACTCCTGCAA
>Ga0208411_1000461_pt1 | contig 31537 bp, 26 predicted proteins | sample ETN01SmetaG_4_FD_185793 | JGI IMG/M metagenome (GOLD analysis project Ga0208411, IMG submission 185793) | Marine microbial and viral communities from oxygen minimum zone, Eastern Pacific Ocean - ETNP2014F12-01SV261 (SPAdes) (version 2) | ecosystem: Environmental > Aquatic > Marine > Oceanic ... | reverse complement strand
CCAGATCGAGGAGGCAAGTCCAAAAGAATGTTGCAAGCAGGTGATGGCGTGATCAGAGACGAAGCAACCATTAGCGGCAACGAGATTCCCATTCCAGAAGCAAATCCAGCTCGACTTCTGGAGCCAACACAACTGCTGCAGATGACAACTGACAAGCGCCTTGCTGTATTGGCTCAAGCCAGAGAACCCTCTTACAACTCTGAGCCAATTGATTGAGCCAAGCCTGCAACGCCTTGAGCTGATCAAGGTTGGCAATGTCAAGCTGAGGCAAACGCGGCAACAGCAGCAATCCAGCAGCTTCTAACTTCAGGCCCAACTCTCCCCAGCGCCGTTCCTGGGTGGGACCACTGCTACCAATTACAGCGAGCTCGATGGAAGGCTCAAACCAACGGGGATCTGGAAGACCAAGTTTCAGCTGTGCCAAACGCAAGAGATCTTCATCACTACCAGATGCCAACTCCAAAGGTTGAAAAGGCTGATGAACAGCCTTAACGCCAAACAACTGCAAAAAAGCTGTTCGCTGAGGATCAGGATCCAGGACTGCTTCCATCCCGCGAAGACCCTGGATCCAACTAGCGAGACTTTTAGTAGAAGGCCAGTGGAAATTGATCAGCCAATCTCCAGGTGAACTCGTCTGTTGCCAGCGCAGACAATCATCAGCATCCTGCAACACATGCAGCCTTACCGAGGCGGATTGTGTAATCGCGAGTTGATCACTGCAACCAGCCAACAACCGCTCTGCACGCCAAGGCAAATCATGGCCAAAAGCTAAGGTTTGGGGAAACTGCAGACGTGAAGCAGAAGTCAGTTGAGCTTGCAAGCCCAAGGCAAACAAAGATGCCTGCTCAGTATTAAAAAGATTGAAACTCGGCAAAGGATCTTGCCTGGACTCGGGATCAAGCCAACGTTCTGCTGGCCATAGCCCTCGCTGATTCCAAAGTCTCAGCAGATCAACAAGGGCGACGGGCAGGCGGGTGGAGCACAATGGCTCGGCTAGGGCCGCACCATAAAGATTGCCGCGAGGATGAGTCAGGCCAGGATCAGTGGGATCTCCCCCATCGAGAATCAGGGCCATCAGTGGTTCACCTGGCAAGCCATGCCGCCTCTTCATCCAGAGTGGATCGACAGCTGGATGCGGGGCCAGGCCTTGCTGCCAACCCTCGATTAAATAATGCTCCAAGGGCGTGGGCTGTGCCGTGCAATCTGCCTGCCGACATTGCTTCCTGTAATGCACAGAGTCAAAGCGTGGATGAACCTCAATGTCGTCATGAATGGCCTCTCTCCGATAGAGCGCAACAGCCTCTTTACGCAAGCCCAAATGGGCCCAAATCCTCGCTGACTCCAGCAATGGATGGGGATTAACACCCAAACGCCAACCAACGCGTTGATACCAAGCCAAGGGGTCGCGATGTTCGCGCAACAAGTTGGGCCTCTGCCGCGTGATCCAAACGGGGGAGACCAAAGGAGCACAACCAAAAGCTTGAAGAAAGCTTTTGCGATATGACCACAAGCCACCCTTCTCGAGCAAAGGTGAACCCACCAACCAAAGCCAATCAAAAGAATGGGCAAGCTGCTGGCGCAGGGAGCGCTTGGGTTGCAGAGGGCCCTTGCACAATTTGCGGGGCAGGCAGACAGTCGTGCGTTGTTGAAGCCAGTGATGAAGTTTTTGGAGACGTGGATCCAAGGACGGCGCCACGTCAGGAAGAGGCTGTTGATGCCGATGCTCTGGCTTGATAGCAGCCTTGACAGCATTCAACTGGTCAACCTTGGGCTCGGGCAAACCAAGGTCAGCAGCCAGCAAGCGTGCTTGCACCTCAGGGTTGGTAAACCAGGCTTCGTAATGCAGCACAAGAGTCTCTTCTTCATCTGCCAAAGGCGATGACGTCAGCACAGCCGAGTTGAAACGCCACCACAACTGTTGAGCACGCCACCAGGTCATGCCCGCAAGCCGTTCATCTCGTGCCATCACCGAGGCCACGACTGCTTCTGGATCACGAACCGCTAAAACCAACCGCAATGGGATATCCAACTCCTTGCACAATTGCCGCCACAACGGCAGAAAAACACTGCTGCGAGGATCCTTAATGGCCCAGGGCCCTTGCTGACGAAGCGCTTCCTCCCGCAAAAGTGAACGCAAACCTTGCTCACACGTCAGCGTCGCTGGATGAGATCTCCATGCCTCAGGAAGAGGTTCGGCTCCACGATGGCCTGCCCAAAAACGATCCAGCTCAATGAGTAACTGCTCTTGTAATTGCGTGACATCGTGCCGCTCGAAATAACCCTCAGGATTATGCGCATCCCCAGCAATCAAATCCCCAGGCATGCCAACGCCGAGCTGAGGCAATACAGAACCCAGCAAGGAGGTACCGCTACGGTGCATTCCAACCAGCAAAAGCAACGGAGCTGGTCGAGGCATGGATCTAAATGATTAGGGAAAACCTAAGCCAAAACAGTCCTTCACTTGCATAGGTGTGATGGTTCAGGTTTTTGACAACTCGCTTCGCAAGCTCAAGCAGAAATTCGGCCTGCGTGCCAATAAGCCACTGCCTCATTTTTTGGTGATCGGGACCCAGAAAGGCGGCACCACAAGCCTCCACAAGCTTCTTTCTCAACATCCCGATGTCTTTCTACCTGAATGCAAAGAAGTTCACTATTTCAGCCTGCATGCTGACAAACCAATCAGTTGGTATGCGGAGCAATTCAATTCAGCAAAGCCTGGGCAGCATCGAGGAGAAGTCTGCCCCTATTACCTTTTTCACCCTGAAGCGCCACAACGAATCAAAAAAGTTTTGCCAAAGGTACGACTCATTGCTCTGCTCCGTGATCCTGTTGAACGAACTCTTTCGCAATATTTCCATGCCCGTCGCCATGGATTCGAAGAACTTGAACTAGAAGCAGCACTAGCAGCAGAACCTCAAAGGCTTGCAAGTGGTGACCCTTATAGCTTGCAGAAACACAGCTATCTGAGTCGCAGCTGTTATTTAGAGCAGCTATGCCGCTACAAGGCTCTGTTCCCTAGTCGACAGCTCATGGTTCTACGTAGCGAAGATCTTTTTCAAGAAACTCAGAACATATGGGAGCAAATCCAGAGTTTTCTGGGAATCAGACAATGTCCCCTGCCAGCCCCTTTAACCAAGGCCAATGCCGGCAAAGGAGAAGCCACTAGCGTGAATCAAGCCATCCGAGGCCGACTCAGGCGCGAACTTGCATCCACTGCCGCAGGCGTGAAAAAACTCTACGGATTCGACTGGGGCTGGTAGGAGGCTCAAAGCCAACAGCTTCTCCACGCACTTGCAACAGCAATGGCACAGTGAGCGTGGCTGGATGACTGATGCCGTGTTCCCAGAGGCCGTCTTCTCCCCAACAGTCTCCGTGATCAGCACACAGCAGCACAGTGCCATCAGCAAAGCGCTTCAACAATGGTTCCAACTGAGTATCGATCCACTCGAGGCAAGCACGCTGACGTCGCGCACTCTCAAAAGCCGAGCACGTAGGACCACCAAAAGGCACACAAGGGCTAGGCCAACATTCCCATGAGGCTCCTTCATGCCAATAGGGCACATGCGTTTCGCCAACATTGAGGAAACAAAACACAGGTTGGTCCTCAGGAGTGGCCGTCAGTTCGGCATTGATCCAAGCAAGCTGCTGAGCCAAGCTCCATGTGTTGCCGGCAAAGTGGAAACGCTCGAAAGGAAGCCCCAGCACTGCACCTGTTTCACTACTCGGATCAAACCAATCCACTGCACCACTACCAATGGTGCGATAGCCAAGTCGTCGAAAACCCTCAATGAGATTGGCACCTTCAAGCCGAAAGCCATCATCATCACGACCAGGAGAACCAGAAAAAGCCATACGGAACAACTTTCCAGCCTTGGGATTAAGCCAAGGGTCATCACAACCAACCACTCCTGGTGTAAAGCCCATCCAAAAGGCAGCATGGCTAGCGAAGGTGAAATAGCTAGGCGCCATGGCCCGATGCAGGGGTGCGATATCTGACATGTGAGGAATTGATCCAGCCCGATATGCCGCCTCGAACGTGTCGTAACGGCAAGAATCAAGACTGATGAACAACACGTGCTGTTGCTCAAGCAAAACACTGCTCATCCCTGGGCCTTTGTGAGCCCCAAAATCTCCTCTTCCTCCAGGCAGACGTATCGAATAGCCGTGCGGCCCGCCCAGGAATAGGCCAGATGGAGAGAAGCAGCAGGGCCCTCTAGCAGGGTTGGGTAAGCAAGTTGACCGTTGAGATGCCAGTTTCCGTTTCCACAAAACCCCCAACCGCTATCGATGTCACGAATCCAGGGCCAGCTGGCACCATCGTCTTCACTCAGCGCAATCGCCAATGGCCAACGCGTTCGGGGCCAATTGGCTTCACCCCATAGCTTGGCATCATCACTCGCATCGACCTCCAAACCAAAGCGGTTGAAGATCATGGCCAAGCGGCCACTAGCGAGACGAACAGCCTGGATCGAACTGTTGTTGTTTGGCAGATCGATTGGCTGAGGAACACTCCACTCTTCACCATCAATTGTGCTGGTGGATAAGTAAATACGATCAGCTAATCGACTACGAAAAAACTGCAACAGCCTGCTGCCATCAGCAGAAGGCACGATCGAGCCATGAACACGACCTTTGCTCTCAGGTACCTCAAAAATCTGATTGGTGGGTTGACCATCTGCCTCAAGCAACAAAACCTGAGAATGATCATGGCCAAAGGCACCACCGGCTTCAAGACTGCGATAAATGGGCAATAACCAACAGCCATCAGACCTGCGATAGGGCGGATTGCGACAGAAAGCCGGTTGGGGCAACAAATCAACCGCCTTGCTCCAGCTCGTGGCCAATAAAACATCACCAAGAGCGGGGGAATCAACCTCCGGCATCGCGAAGATCGAACAATGCTGGTGGCGTAGAGCAGCAGTCCATTGCATGGAAAAGCTGCTACCACTTCCCTGCCAACTCTGATCCTTAAGATCACGTGCACGCTGAGCTGAATGAATCAGCTGCAATCCAGCTTCAGTCAAGAACAACAGGGGATTCTGTTCGGAACGTTCGGCATCTTGAGATACACAGTTTGGCGACGACCAACAGCCCGTTTTTTGATCCAGAAGACTGAGCATGATCGACATGCCTGCAGTGCCTTCTTGGCCACCTGCCATCCAGACACAAGCCAAAGTATCGGGCCCAATCCAACAGAGCTGGGGCGCATGATTTTGCACGCCTGCCGGCTCAAGCACAGCCCAGATACCAGGATGAAAAGGCGTTCGACAGAGCCGCCCCCAATCCAGCTGACTGGCCAAATCGAGAACATTACGAGATAAGGGAGCCATCAGGGTGAAATAGCGCTCAATGGCAGAGACGTATCAAAAGAGAAGCCAACCGATAACTTGTCTTCCCAACGGCTAAGGCTATCAAGAACACTTTGACGCATCGCCTCCGTTGAATACCTGATCCTTACGGCCTTTGATGCCTTGAGCAGAGCCTTCAGCACTGCAGCTTTCTCTCTTCGCAATGAACGATCCAAAGCTGCAACGGCTTCAATGAAACCGAGCCAATCCCCATATGCCACCTCTAAACCAACATCGTGCTCAGTGGCCAGATCAAACAGCTCACGACCACCAAGGCCGGAATAACCAATCAGGGCACAGCCACAGGCAAGCGCTTCGGCAAGGGGCAAACCAAAACCCTCCGGATGGCCAAAGGCCATAAAAGCAATGCTCTGCTGCAGGATCTCTGCGACTTCAGACTGGCTGCGGTTTTTGATCGGCACCAACTGCCAATCACTAAACCAGCTCTGAGCCTTGAGCATCGCTGCAACGACAGCCGCATCACGTCCATTTTTGCGGGGCATGTAGGCGATCTGAAGTTTTTTGCTACCTGATGGACAAAAAACATCGCTTTCAATGCCATTCAGCAATCGACTGATGCCAGCGCCAGCCAAGCTAAAGCCCTGCCTCAATAGGCGTTGATCATGCTCAGAAACGCAGAGCACATGCAACAGTTCTGGATGGCGATAAAGCTCAAGAACTTTGGCAGGAGCTATATCGGCCTTTTTGCTACCAAGCCCAAAGCTATAGGCAGCATTTTGATTGAAGATGATCTTGGGTAGCCCAGGTGCATAGCTATCGAAAACCTTGATAAACGTTTCCGGCAACACCACCACATCCTTTTCAGGACTGAGGTCTTTGCGTTGCCGCCAATCATCTAAAGCGATCGTGGCCACCCGGCTGGTAAACCAGCCAGGATGAAAATCAGCGCTCTGCTGAATGATCGTCGCCTCGCGACCGCAATCCACCAGCACCTCGGCAAAACGATGGGCTTGCTTGACCCCGCCAATAGGACTTGAAATGTCTGGATGAAGGGCAAACCAATAGCGCTTCTTAAGCACGGTCATGACCCAAATGATGAAAGAAGATGGCCGTATAGCCGCTGTTCAAGAGCTGCCCAACGGGGATTAGCGGCATACACCACTTGCAGATCGTCAACAGTGAACCATTCGCTCAGATCACGGGCATAGCTGTTGCGATTGAGAGCCTGCACAAACCGCACCCGCCAACGAGCACGACGGCCTATCGGTTCGTGTTGAGCCAAACAGGCCAAAAAATCAGTTTTAAGCTGCTCTACCCGCAGCAAAGTCCAGCCATCGTCGATCCCAAAGCGTTCCAACCACCAATCAGCCGGCAACCATTGCTGCTGACGTTTACGCCAAAACAAACCACGGCGCATGGGCTCAGCATCGATATCAAGGCCCATCAGTGTTTGCTTGTGCTGAAAATTGCTGAGCAACCAACTGGGTAGCCTGCGGAAATTGGCCACTGCCTGTTTGCCAGCAAGCGGCAAACAGGCAGCTTCAGGATGATCATCCGCTGGCAGGTGCTTAATAGGGCTGGACTGACTGTCATGCCAAAGCAGGGGCAAGCCACTGGCAATAAACAGGCGATCGGTTGTCGTACCAGCTGTTTTAGGCAAGTGATGCCAAGCCAAATGAGAAGTGATAATCACGCCGACAACTCCAATGCTCCGATTTTGGCGAGCCAAGCAAGGGCGTGCTGCAGGGCAGCTGCGGTTTGATCAGGCAATGCTGCCTGAAGGGCGTCAATGGATACCACAAACGTTTGACTCTGCGCCGCCGCCATCGTTTGCAGATGAGCTGACAACGGTCGCAATGCCGACAAGCGCAGCGGTGGATCTGCAGCGGTAGAGAACCTGGCATAAATCTGCAACTGCTCCATGAGCGCCAAGCGCTGCTGGAACCTGTTGGGATCAAGACAAATATTCCCGGCCAGCTGATGATGACGACTGGGCCAACTGGCGAACTGCTGCCAAGGAGAAGGGAAAGAGCCTTGAACCTCGTTCTGACCAACAGCAGCCATTCGCTTTTCTGTTAGATCCGCTGCCAAAGACCGAATCTCTCCAACCACATGATTCCAGTCATAAAGTTGTCTTGCCCGTCGTTGCCCAGCCTCGCCCATGCGCTGACGCATGGAGGCATCATTCAGCAACCTCTCGAGGGCAACGACAAGAGCGTCTTCATCGACGACCACCTGCTGCATCAGATCGGCCATGAAGTCGTCATAACGCAAACGACCAAGAGCCAACTCGGCCAGGCGGTGAGATGTAGCGGGGCCAGGCTGGCTGGTTGGAATCAAGCAACCGGTTAAACCATCCACCACCGTGTCACGATAACCATTCCAATCCGTGCAGATCACGGGCACGCCTCGCGCCATCGCCTCGACGGGCGTAAGCCCAAACGTTTCCTGAAGACTGTCGGCCAAGGAAATAAACAAATCTGCAGCACTCCAGGCTTGATCTGAGAGCGCATCATCCTGACCATCAAACAAGCGCAGATCAAACCACTGCGAGAAATAATCAACGGCCTCACGCCAGGCTGCCGCCGTTGCTTGGCTGCGAGCGGTGCCAAGCACCAACAAGCAAGGCCGAGGCCGATCAGGAGTCTCCCTAGCGTGGTGCTGGGCCACACGGCTCAAGGCTTGCAGCATCACACCCGGATGGGCCTTGGCATGAAGTTCCAGTCGACCAACAAACAGCAACACCACCTGAGCCGATTGCAATCCAAGCGCAACACGCGCCTGTTCACGACCAGCAGCCAAAGCCTGAAAGCGATCCAAATCACAGCCAAGAGGAATCACCGGGAGCTGCGGTCCATCCCAGGCCCTGGCCTGGCCACCAAAGCGTCTGGCCAACAACTCAGCCTGATGAGCCAACACAACCTGGACAGCTTCACGTGCGCAGCGGCTCGTGCAAATCAGAGCATCCCAAGCTCGTATTGGCGAAGCAGGCAAGCCCCGCAAAGCCTCCAGAGCCGCAACACTTGAGAGGGTATGTGTCATCCCGATCAAGCTCCAAGCCGCTGCGCCCTTTTGATGCCACTGACGTGCCTCAGCCCAGCGCGCCAGAGCAGGATCAGCAACCAACAAGGCATCAACACCGCTAAGGCGATCGAGCTTATCGAGAGGCCATAGATGCAAATTCAAACCAGGCTGAAGCAGCTGCGCCTGTTGGCGAAGGGCAGAAAGATCCTCTTGACGGGTGGCAACAACGGGAAAATGGCTGCTTTGAGTGGAGCGAATCAAGGCCGCAAGCATCCCCTGACCAGCCTGCTGCCGGCCCATCTTGCGTTCGGCATTGCCAAACGCATCGGCGGCATAAAGCACTGCAAGGCTTGATGGAATCAGAACCATCCCCCAAGCTTCTCAAACAAGCTAACAATGCCATCGCCACCAACACACCTGCCAATCTTCTCTTGATCAGCTGCGATCAGTGGCGTGGCGATTGGGGCGACCCCATTGCACCACTCATCCAGCTGCCCGCTCTAGAGAGGCTCGCCAGTGAAGGATGGACAGCGCGGCGCTGCTACACCAGCAGCCCCCACTGTGTACCGGCAAGAATGAGCTGGCTCACAGGGCTGGCACCAAGCCAATTGGGGGTAACCAAAAACACGGATGTCAACCTGCCTACAGATGCACCATCAATCGTTCGAAAACTGCAACAGCAGGGATGGAATACCGCTCTTGTAGGAAAAGCCCACTGGAGCAGCCATGGCAAGGCAGGAGATCTACGCGACGATCTTCCTCGGCTCCAGGCACTTGGATTTGATCAAGCGATTGAAGTGGGCGGGCCTCGAGCCTTGCGACGAATGAACTGCGCGCTCACAGATGACTGGGCCAAGGCAGGCCTATTGGCATCGCAAAGAGCCGACCTCGAGACGCGATATGCAATGGGTCGCACAGCAGCAGCATGGACCGTGCGACCGACGCTTTTGCCGCAAGCGCTTTATCCAGACATCTGGATTGCTGAGCAGAGCCTGGAACAACTGAATGCCATGCCCACGACTAAGCCCTGGCTGCTATGGGTGAGCTTCGTTGGGCCACACGAGCCATTTGACACCCCACTGCCCTGGCATGGCCGCAACCAAGCCAAAAACCTACCAGTGGCGAGCCCAAAACCAGGCTGGCTGAATCAACTACCCGAGCAATGTGAACTGCGCAGAACATCAAAAGCGTGGGCAGATCAACTCTCACCTGCAGCGATTGCAGCTTGCCGCGCCGACTACGCCGACCACCTGCAGCTATTGGATCAACAAGTCTCAAGGCTGCTGGACAGGCTCGAGCAGCGCAGTGATGCAACCAGCACCGCAATAGCTGTTACTGCAGACCATGGAGAACTACTGGGCGATAGTGAAATGCTCTACAAAGGCACATTCCTGGAGGGTGCCGTACGGGTGCCTTGGATCTACAAAGAACCAAGCAGGCTTCGTAGCAAGGCAGAGCAGAATGGCAAACAGAGCACTCTCAAGCCCCTTTCACTCACGAACTTACTGAGTAAGACCATCGCAGGACTGAACAGCGGCGGCAAGCAGATGGCACTTCAAAATTGGGCATCCAAGCAGCAGGGTGCTGTGGTGGAATTCGGCGCCGAGCGACTCTTCATCCAGGGTCCACGCAAGCTGGCCCTGGATGGGAATGGCCAACCGCTCTGGGGCATTCATCTCAACCGCGATCCGCAAGAGCAAACCAACGTGATCGAAGCGCAGCCACAACGCTGGCAATTCAGCCCCTGGTGGCAGCAATTACGCCAATGGGCAAAGCATGAAACGAAGCTCCGCTCAAAACCCAACTGGGTCTGGCGGCAACTTAGGTCTGAGGACTGAATCAGGATGCAATTGCAACCATTCACTCCAACTGCGAAATCGATCGATATTGCCATTCAGATAGCCAAGCAACGCAGGCCACTCAGCCTCAGGTACTCGCCCATGCACCACATGGACTGCCAAACCCTTGCCAGCGATCCATGGCTTAGTCGTCCGCAAATTAGCTTCAGCTGGCAACAGCAGCAGCCGCAATCGCCAACGTTGCTGAAGATGCCAGACAACCGAACGCAGAGATGCCTGATCCCAATTTTGATCGAATTGTTGCTGCAATTGATCGTAAAGACTGAGCCACCGTTTGATTAAAAGCTTTGTGCGCAACGATCGACGCAACAGCAACACGCCCGAATTCAGCTCAGGAAATAGTGCAGGGATGCGTTCATCTGCCCAGCCCGTTGGAATCCGAACCGGTGCATGAGCTGCCGCAAGGTGAGCACGCCCTAGGGCAGCAAAAAGTGGTGCAGCCGAAGCCGTGAGACGAGCATCCGTATCCAGAAACAGAGTGACTGAAAAGGGAAGATTCAATAATGGTGCAATCTTGTCGCGATATGAAATGCGCGGATCAGGATGCTCAACAACCTGATCAAAAACATCAAGATCTTTTGCTGCTGAGGGGTTATCGCTAACAAGAGCAATGGGACGGCCAGAGAGAAAAGGCCTCGAGGCCACTGCACTAGAAGCTGCCTCTGTAAGAAAACGATTGCCAGTGGCTACAAATACAACACCTTCTTGCCTAAGCATTTAGAGTAAATTCATGAATTAGGCTTCATCTGAGATTTGGCAATCTGCCATTTATTTTCAAACCGATAAGGCTGCTTGGCCAGAGATTGATCACGCCGTTCGAGGCTATTACGAACTTTCTGCAATTGAGGATGACTAGGATCCAAACCTGCAGCTTGGTCAAGATAATATCGGGCCAAACTTATATCACCACGAAAAGATGCAAGGCTAACAAGATTCAAATAATGAGAAGTTGCAGGACCACCTATTGCCAGAGCATGCAACAAGCAAACTTCCGCCTCAAGCAATCTATTTTTAAGAACATAAGCATCGCTAGCATTCACATAGATGCTTGCATTAGCACCAAGGCTTTCAAGAGAAACTCCACAAAGTTGCAGAGCAAAATCAGCATTTCCTTCTTCCACTGATTGAGCAGCAAGCTGAATTTTCTCAACAGCGTCTTGTGAACCTTCACCTTTAGGCAGCATAGAAACCAATGCTGCTGCTGATGGAGACAATGGCGGCAGATTAACTGCACCTGCTTGGCGCACTTCTTCCTCGGCGAAAGCCAACATCAATGGATCCTTTGGTTTCCAATCTGCAGGAGATGAGGATGCTTGATTGCCAACTTTTAGATCGGGAAAATCAATAGAGGTATTCTGCCGGATGCGGAAATCAAGGCGATTGAGATTAACTTGAGCATCCTTGTAATTGGGATCATCTTGCAAAAGCTTTTCTAGTATGGAGCTAGCCTCACTTAATCGATCAAGGTCTATCAAAAGGTTGGCATAGTTGTTGCGAACTTGCGCAGCATCAGGGTCAAGTTTTAGTGCTCTACTTAGCAACTTCTCAGCCTTATCCAACTGGCCTAAACGGCGGCAATTGGCTCCATATAGAGAAAGGAAATCACGATCGTGACCCAAGGCAGGTTCTAGCTGTTCAAGGAGCTCACCAGCACGGGCGTATTCAGCAAGCTGGAAGCAAGAAGCAGCCAAGATTTGACAGGGAATCGGATGAAGCTGGGGCTGGAGACCAAGAACATCCGCCTGCCGAACGACTTCAAAATAACGACCTGCTTGAAAGAGGCTAATCAAAGCTTGATCTGGAGAGTTTGAGGCAGTCAGAGAAGACATTCAGATTAAATCGATCTTAGAAGAAATAATGAACGGAACTAACACTGGGAAGACAAAGGCCCGCTTGGCTTTGGACAGCCTTGCATCATCCAATCTCGAACCTTAGATATAGCTGCCTGCCAACTAAGAGACGTGCTTTGTCGAGCAATACCCACAGATGGATACCAAAGGCTTCTAGTCACAACAGGATCATCAAACCATCGCCAATCACTATGACGACTCAACAAACATTGGGTAGGCAAGTCAAGCCCACCTGCTCCGTGAATAGTTGTGTTCGCCACACTCACGACTGCATCACAGGCAGCCACTTGAGCAAGCCAGAGATCCATCTGTCGCAGTGGATCAATTCGCTGATCAAAAATGACATCTAAATTTTGCTCTTGCCATTGTTTCACATCCGGGGCAGCCTTTTTACCATATTGAAGGCTAACAAAGCCCACTCCCTCTATTGGAGCAATGACCTTGGCAAAGTCTTCAATTTTCATCGACTTCTCAGCAATTCTATTTGCACTCCCGCCCCCTTGCCAAGAGATCCCGACCAAGCGTTCAACCGGCTTATCAAACGCATCAAGATATTCATTCCTAAGGCTATCTGAACGAACTTTTTTAGCCACAAGGATCGGAGTCCTAGGGGCATAGGATTGCAAATCTGAGAATCTGTGCTGACAAATCGAACCCAAAGGAGATTGAAAATCGTATGAATCACAGGTGAGACTGCCATCTTTAGCGTCGCTATAACTCCAGATAGCGACGCTTCCATCATTCAGGCCATGCATTGCCAACGATCGCTTATAAATAGGCAATAAGCGATCCGCAAGCATTATGCCGATGTGATCAGCCTCCTTCTGCAACGTTGGCAGCAAGGTAAGAAACATCATCACGTCGCCAATAGCCTGCTCTTCCAATAACAAAAGTTTCTTACCAACAAGAGACTCACCATTCCATAAGGCCAACTGGTTAGAGCTGAAAGGTTTGCGTAAAGATCTTTGCCAACGTTGCTTCCCTGGAGCAGGAGTTCTTAAGCCATATTCAAACAAGCTCCAGCCTCGAGCCAGTTGCTGCTGCTTAATCAAAGTGCAGCCAAAATTCCAACTATTCACATCAATCAAATTTTGCCTTTTATCTCCTTCTTCCTGATCGCTAGAGGGAGACTCTTGAAGTGTCTGCATAGCATGCTCATAAAAACCAAGAGCCTTAGGAATGTCAGCTTGCTTAAACGCATGACCTGCCAAGCCAATCCTTACCTCAGCTTGCAAGATAGGCGTACAATTTTCTAAACTGATCTCAAGTTTTCGATTTACTTCACAAACAAGCGGTTCGAAATTTTCTGATTTTTGAACATCATTCTTAAGCGCTTCAGCCAAAAAGAGAACCTGGAGCAACAACTCTGGCTGATTACCAAGAGCAGCAAACCCATATGGCACCAATGCCAACGCCCAAGAATATTGAGCTTGTTCCCTTAGCATCGCAAACAAAGACATCCAAAGATCCTTTTGCTTATGCAAAGGAGAATCCTCAGCAATCCTAAACTGCAATGCTAAAAGCGATAAATAAATAGCCGTAGCCGGATTAGACTTTCTCTTTAAGTTAGCAAAATTTGTTAAAATTCCTGCATGTCGAGGATGTAGATCAAGGCCACGTTCAAGAATCTTCAGAGCTTTTTCATCTTGACCTTGGCTTCGAAGTAATGCTCCATAGTTCTGAAACAGAGTCGCCTCTTGAATCCCTTGTTCGAGAGCACGCTCATAATGAGATGCCGCAACAGACAAATCGTTTCGCTGATGAGCCCTGATGGCCAAAGGGAGTCCCAATTTCTGCGAAGCCTCTTCGATGACCTTTAGGAGAGCATAAGTGAATGCGAATTCTTTTTTTACACCCAAATTTTCCTGGTCAGTTCCGGGAGCCAGCTGGTTACATGGCGAAGCTGGGCCATGAGGTCATTTTTTTATGTCAAACCCACTACGGCAGGCAACTAGCCGGAGTCAAAAGAGTCACTCTAAAACAATCACTAAGCCATGAAGCACTCGAGGCAAAGGAATTACCTCATTTCGAGAAAACTTTGGCACAGGCGGATCAGTATCGCTGTGCTTTCAAGCAGCTGAAGCATCAAGGCTTCAATCCAGATGTGATTATCAGCCATACTGGTTGGGGATGCGGCATGCATAGCAGCTTGATTTGGCCAGGAGCAAAGCGAGTCGCTTACCTGGAATGGTGGTTCGCAGCGGATTCTGAACTACTCGTTAATAACGAACAAAGCAATCAATGGCTAAAATTTGATGAGACTTCGAAACTGAAGTTCAGGGAGCGAAACTTACCATTGAGCCTCGAACTCAACGAAGCCTCAATCATCGTGACACCAACACGTTGGCAACGCAAGCAACTGCCAACAAGCCTTCAACAACATTGCCAGGTCATCCCTGATGGGGTCGACCTCAAACGCTTTCATCCTGATATTAATAATAAATCTGAGCGACCATTGCTGACCTATGGCACACGTGGCATGGAGGCCATGCGACGCTTCCCTGAATTCATTCTCGAGCTACCGAAACTGCTCAGCGCAGAGCCTCAACTTGAGGTTGAAATTGCAGGGCAAGATTCAATCTTCTACGGAGGGAAGCCGCCATCAAATGGCAGCTGGGGAAACTGGGCAAAAGAGCAACTCTCAACTTGGATTGATCAAGGCCGGGTTCGAATGGTTGGGACCTTAAAAGCCGAAAAATATCAAGCCTGGCTGCAGAAAAGCTGGATTCACGTCTATTTAACACGCCCCTTCGTCGTGAGTTGGAGCCTTTGCGAAGCGATGGCCAGTGGTTGCTGCCTTGTAGTCAGTGACATTGAGCCAATTCGAGAATTCACTCAAAAAGACTCAGCCTTGCACATTAATGAAATGCACAAAAACACCTTCACTAAAGCCGTAGCAAGCCTTCTTGGCGATGAAGCCAAGCGCAAAACACTTGGGGAAGCAGCGAGACTAAGGGCTTCCTATTTCTCCATATCCAACTCTCACAAGCAGTGGCGGCAACTGCTAGATGAGGAACTGACCACCTGAAAGTGGCCAAAAACGTCCACTCGGGGTATATTAATTAAGTAATAAGGGCCCCCTTAGAAATTTTCCATGGCCAATTTTTTAATCACGTCTGCGAACACACTGACAGAGGGTTCGTCAGGCAACGATGTCATCGAACTAGACACCGCCCTTGGAAACACTGTTTACGGGGCAGGCGGCGCTGACAAAATTTCTGCTGGGAATGTCAATGCAACCAACGCCATCATCAATGGTGGCCAAGGTGCTGACACCATTAACCTAGATTCTGCAAACATCAACGTCGGCAGAGTTTTTGCTGGTGGCGACAACGACATCATCAGTGCAGCTAGTGGCACCGTTGCTGAGTCAACGATTAACGCTGGTGGTGGTACGGACACGATCACGATTGGTTCTGCGACTGTTACGCGCTCAACAATTAACGGCAACGCAGGCCACGACTACATCACTGCCTCTGCGCTGTCACTAAGCACCGCATTTGTAGGACTGGGTGCTGGAAACGACAGCATCAGTTTCAGTGGTGCAACTATCACTGCAAGCAAGATCGCTGGTGGTGGTGGTGCTGATTCGATTGTCTTTACCGCTGGTGCAGGATCTGGTGTATTGGTTCAAGGCGATACCCTTACTGACTCTGAGTACTACGGAAACGACACAATCAGCATTGGTGGCGTTTTAGGAGACGATGCCACAGTTCAAGGTGGTGGTGGTGCTGACCTAATTACAGCCACTGCAACTGTTGGCGATGCTGGCTTCTTTGCAGGAAATAATGGCAAAGACACCATTTCCTTATCAGCCATCCAAGGTAGTGGAAACACCATCGGCGGTGGTGCTGCAGCAGACGTGATTACGATTGCTGACGGACAAACCGCTAGTGCTGCTTATGTATTTGCTGGTGGAGGAGCTGACGAAATCACAGTTAGCGCCGAAGCTGGTGTTGCAAATGCTTTCGAAATCAATGGTGGCGAGGGTGCCGATACAATCGATCTTGGCACTACAACTGGCGGAGCAGTCCTGAGTTACACCTCATTTGCTAACTCCAATGTCGCGTCAACCGACGTTGTTTCTGCGATCGTCGCCAGTGACGGTGCATTCACTGTGACCCAAAGTGTTGTTAGCGCCAATTTTGCTGCTGCAACCACTGTTAACGGCTTGGCACTTGGAGCAGCTGGCACTGCTTCAGCTTTCTCAGCTGGTATCAATACTGTGACAGCCCGTGCAACAGAACTAGATTCTGTTCTCACAGAAGGTGACACAGTGTTCTTCGCAGATAATGCAGGAGTTGACTACATCTGGATTCAGGGTGGTGCTGCTGGCAGCGGCAATGATGGCGATCTACTGGTACAAGTCAACACAGCTGTTTCTGCTATTCAAATTGCTGGCGGAACAGCACTGACCATTGACCTTGCCTGATTAGTTCTTCTTTTAAAATTCACCCCCCTCTTAGTAAGAGGGGGTTTTTTTTGTCTGTTTTTTTATTTATTTATCCTGATCAGCCTTAATAAGCGCTGATCAAAAAGCTTTTCAGTTCAGTTGTTCAAGACAACAACAATCACCCTTCTCTGTTCTTTGACTTGATCAGCAGATGAGTAACGTCAAGGATAGAAGCCTTCAAAACCGCCCCGATAGAAGGAACTATTTCCTCGAAAATCTAGCTGCTAGCCAACATCAACCAACTCTAAACTTCTTAAACTTTCGTTGAACGACGTGATATCAAGTTGCTAGTTCATAATCTCCTTTTGGTCATTACTCCATGCAAAGCAATGACAAGGATATCTCCTCTCGCTGGTATGAGCAATTTATTTCCCATACAGATTACAGGCCACTCGAAAGAGCTTCAGGCAATATTGAACTAGGACGAAAGCAGATTGACCTATCTATAGATTACTTTTGCCGGCCAAATTATTCACCCTGTTGTCTATACAATGCAGCATAACGACCTTCGCGATCCATTAATTCAGAGTGATTGCCACTTTCAACTAAACGTGATGCGTCCATCACAAGAATCAAATCACTCGTTTTTATAGAGGTCAAGCGATGTGTAATGAAAAAGACAGTTCTGCCTGCAGCCCAAGCCTGCAAATTCATGCATAACTGACGCTCTGTATTGTAGTCCAAAGCACTGGTTGCTTCATCCATCACCAAAACTTGGGGGTTAGCAAGAATCGTGCGGGCGATCGCAATCCTTTGACGCTGACCACCGCTTAAATTACTGCCACGCTCAGCCAATGGTGTTGCATATCCTTGGCCAAGGCTCATGATGAAATCATGGGCACAGGCCAGCTTTGCTGCATCAATAATCGATTCAGTGCTGGCCTGCGGATCATTGAGCGAAATATTGTCAGCAATTGTTCCCTCGAACAGCAAGGAATCCTGGGGTACGATTCCAATCTGTCGACGAAGACTAGAAAGATCGACTTTGCCAATATCGTAATCATCGATAAAAATTCTGCCCTTATTTGGATTATAAAGCCGCGGCAATAGTTTCATTAATGTGCTCTTACCACTACCACTCTGGCCAACAATGCCAACAAAACTTCCCGCAGGAATTTCTACCGAAACATTGTCCACCTGATAAGGCCCTTTTCTTCCAAATCGAAAACTCACCCCTTCATATCGCACTGTTCCCTGAATCGGGGGCATAGAAATTTGCCCCCGATCTTCTGCTTTCCCCAGCTCTGGATTTTGATCAATAATGTCACTCAGGCGCTCCATAGCTAGCTGCACCTTCTGAAATCCCTGATAAAGGCCAGCTAGTTGAAGTAAAGGGCCCGTAACATTGCCACTAATAATTCGGAAAGCAATCAACATTCCCAAAGTGAGTTCACCATCAAGCACGAGATACATCCCTACCCAAAGCACCAAAAGCCCACTGACCTGATTTAAAAATTTGCCAATTTCGCCAGATGTGGCTCCCAGAGCCGTGCTCTTGAAGCCCTCATCAACAAAATGTCGATAACGGTCTTGCCATTTCCAACGGGCTGTGAGCTCAAAATGCTGTGCCTTAACTGTCTCAATACCACCCAGCACCTCAATTAAATGGCTCTGAGTACGCGCCTGAGCAACGGCACGCTTACGAATCAAACTCTTATAAATGGGTGCAATCCCAAAAACCAGCAAGAAATACAGTGGCAATGTGCTCAAGGCAACTGCTGTAAGTAGTGGCGAATACAACAACATCACAACCAAATACAACACCGAGAAAATCATGCTCAACACACTGACAAGCGCTGTGCCAGTCAGAAAGTTGCGTATGGTATTCAATTCACCAATTCGCTGGCTCAACTCACCAACAGGACGCTTCTGGAAATAGTTCAGCGGCAACGCCAGCAAGCGATCAATCACCGCCGTGCCCAATGTGAGATCCATCCTGTCGGTGGTATCGACAAAGATATAAGTGCGCAATGCCGTGAGGATGCCCTGGAATAGAGCCATCACCAGCATCAAAGTCCCCAGAACATTGAGGCTGCTGAGATTCCCCTGGCTCAGAACCTTGTCGATGATCTGTTGGATTAAAAGCGGAATTCCCAGGCCAAACAGCTGAGCGAGCAGCGATGCCGCAAACACTAAAACCAATGCCAGTCTGTATTTACCCAGCAAGGGTGTGAACCAATTCCAACCAAAGCGACTGGTTGGTGTACTACCTACACATCGAGGCAATGCAAAACGAAAGCGATCGCCCAACTGGGCCTGGATCTCCTCGAGAGCAACCCGCTGAAGCCCCTTCTGAGGATGGCCGAGTACAACCTGGTGGCCGTGATGAGCGAAAAGCACAACCGGAACACCTTCCAGCATCATCAAGGCAGGAGCCTCAACGCTGCGCAAGTGCGCAGGATCCGTTTCCGCTAGCTGAGTATTCAAGCCCAACAATTCGCACAAACCAGCCAACAACTCCAGCGACAAACTTTTATCGCGCCTAAATTGCTCCTCAAGAGTCTTCTGCACAGCATCGCGCCGAAAGGGGACCCTCTGCTGCAGGGCCACCATTTCACATATCGCTAAGCCCTCCGCCAGCTGCCCTTGACCACGAACGATCGGGTAGCGATCGTCGTCAACCAAATGATCATCCTCAAGAATGCCCAATTCCTGAAGAGATGTGGGAGGAGCTTCTTCTTCCCAAGGCAGCAAATCCACGCCAATAACCTGCTCGGAAGCTGGCAACTGAGCAGTCTGAGGCAACCCAATCAAACGATAAGGGAGTTGATAACCAGGCCTTGCCGGCAAGCTCTGACCACTGAAGACCAAAGCCCCAACCGACCAACCCGGCACCCCATCGCTACTTAAATGCCAGTTGAAATCCGCTGGAGCATGAGCAGGTAACTGCAATGGCGCTTCTGCAATCACAGAGCAGGCACTAGCTTTAGATAGCCGTAACTTCAAATCGTTATGCCAGCCTGCAGAACGCTTTGGTTGCAGCTCAGCGGCGGCACAAGCAACTCGATAGGCCTCCTGAGGAGCAGGCAACTCTTCAAAGAACGCTGCAAAACTCTTGCAATTGCAAAACGCATTAATGAAGCCATCGGCAGGGAAAGCCAATAGCAAAGAATCTTCGCTAACACTGACCCACTCAAAAGGAACCGCACTCAATAAACTCGACCAGCCGAGCAGTTGTCCTGGCCCACGCTTTTCAAGCGTTATTGGCCTCTTATCCGACACATCTTCAACCAGCAATCGAACTTCCCCCTTAAGCAAGAGAAAAACCCGGCTAGGAAATTGATCAGGCCGAAGCAATCGCTGACCTGGCTTGTATCGACAGAGCTCAGCGCCATCAAGCCACTCCTTCCTGAGAGATTCTGGAAGTAATGAAAAAGGCGGCTGAGCAGCTAGTTGAAGAAAGTAACGATCCAACTCGTTGATGGGCACTTCACTCAAGAGTTCAAAGTCAAGGCAGCATCTGAAGACGTTAGATGAGCCCGTAAACACAAAACAAGCTGCTGCAACCAAGCCTGAAGTTCTTGAGCCAATAAAGTCTCCTCTGTTGCTGGGTTTAGTGGAGCCGGTTCAAAGAGCTCCAACTGCACTAATGCAAATCCGTTACCTAGCCGTTGAGGGGTAAGGAGCTCGCCAGGTTCCATCCGATTTAATAGGGTCCCGAGCCCAAGAGGCATTTGCGCTAAAGGCTGTAGCTTCAAAAGCCCTCCCTTGAAACGCTCGGGCCCCTCGCCATACTCGAGAGCCAAGCTCTCGAAACTATCTTCCTCAGCTCGAATCCGGTGATAAAGCTCTAATGCAAGATGCTTATCACTCAGCCGCAGAAGCCTACAACTGGCCTGATCAAGTTGCTGCTTACGTTCGAGATACAACTTCTCCAGCCTTTGTTGCCACTGCATGCGTGCCCAATGACGACAGCAAGGAGCAACCAACAACTTATCTCGCAATTGCTGATCGCTCAAACCCCAATCAGCAGGGTCATATTTACAGCGCCAATTTTCCTCGAGCGTATCCAACTCTTGTTTGCGTTGATCTTCAGGCCAATAACTGGAAGCAAGAAGCTCTTGGGTCAGTTCGAGCCTTAACCAATAATCCAATGCTTGATTCAGCAAACCAGACATGGACAACAAAGCCACGGCATTGCCCAGATCGGCCTCCAAGCGTTGAAGACGTTCAAGCGTCAGCCAATACTGAGGAGCTGGATCGAGCGGAGCAGCAAGCTTCTTAACCATGGATGAGAGAATCGCACCAATTCAATCAATTCAACACAAAGGAGTGGTCGATGGCCCAAGTCATCAGTAAAGAGCAAAGGCGTCTCAATCAGGCACTACATCAACAAAACAACGCTTTCGGCAATCGTGCGGATGGTGCCGGTTTAGCTACTCAACTTCCGATTGCATTGCTCAGGATGCATGAGTTGGGTATCTGCAATTCTGTTCTCGATTACGGCACGGGCAAAGGGAAGCTGGTCGAGCGACTGCGTCATGAACTTCCGCAGAGCATCGCAGTGAATGGCTACGACCCTGCGGTGGAAGCCTATGCCAACAAACCTTCCACTCCTGTTGACATCCTCACATGCCTAGATGTACTCGAACACATCGAAATGGAGAGCATTGATCTGGTATTGCGTGACATCCATGCCCTCACGCGTCACTTCTGCTATCTGGTCATTGATTTACAGCCAGCAGTAAAAAAATTGGCCGATGGTCGCAATGCACACATCCTGCTAGCACCACCTGAATGGTGGACCACCAGAATCGCCCAATTATTCCCCTGTATCGCCACTTTTCCCATTTATCACTCATCCAATCTCCCACAAAAGCTGGTGGTCGCTGCTGCTCACAAACCTGAACAGCTCACTATGATGTATTCGTTTTTAATTAAGCTAAAAATATTTAAATTTCGCATGGGCGGCGGCACCTTAGGAGGCAAGACAAAACCTCAATCGACCAAGTCAAAGTCAAAGATCTAACAAAATTAACCATGGCTCAGTTTTAAATTTATTGCCCATGCAGATTTTGCTCATCCATCAAGGATTTCCTGGTCAATTCAAACATCTGATCCCGCAACTCAAGGAACGAGGCCATCGTTTATGGGCCATCAGCGGTTGGAGATCCAAAGAAAAAATGCCTGCAGGGGTCTATTGCCAGGCTTATCAACTGCAACGCTGCAATACAACTGACATCCATCCGCTCGTTCTGGAAACAGAAAGCAAAGTGATTAGGGGAGAAGCCGTAGCCGAACAAGCTGCCCTCCTCAAACAGCAAAACTTCCATCCAGATCTCATCCTCGGCCACCCTGGCTGGGGAGAAATGCTCTTCCTAGCTGATCTCTGGCCAGATGTGCCCCAAATGCATTACGTGGAATTTTTTCATGGTGTTCCAGGCACCGACAACGACATCCAAGATCGCTACTCCCCGCCACAGCAATGGCAAGACCGAGCCAAAGCGCGAATGAAGAACGTCAACCATCTGGCCAACCTCAATCAAATGAGTTGTGGCATTACGCCAACCCGTTTTCAACACTCCCTCTTACCCGATTGGGCTCAAGCACGCACCCAGATCATCCACGATGGTATCGACACAGAATGGCTATGCCCTGATTCCAAGGCCTGCCTGCCTCTAGCGAAAGGGAGGGATCTGCGAGTCGGCGATCCTGTTATCACCTTCGTAAATCGCACCTACGAGCCCTACAGAGGCGTGCATATTTTTCTTGAAGCTCTTGCCAAGCTTCAAGAGGAGCATCCACAAGCGCAAGCTTTGCTAGTTGGTGCTGATAGCCCCAAGGTGAGCTATGGCGCCAATCGCAAAGATGGAATCGGCTGGCTCACAGCACTGCGACAGGAGTTAGGGCCTCGCCTTGACTGGAGCCGGATACATCCTCTCGGACTTGTTTCTCACAAAACGCTAAAGCAAGTCTTTCAGGTGAGTACTGTCCACATATACCTCACATATCCCTTTGTGCTCAGCTGGAGCCTGCTGGAAGCCATGAGCTGTGGAGCGCTAATCATCGGCAGTGCTACTGAACCTGTAAAGGAAGTAATTGTTGATCAAAAAACAGGCCTACTCGTGCCCTTCGGCGATGCCAATAGCCTTGCCAAGCAAATCAGCAAATGCCTGCAAGAACCAGATCGCTTTATCCCACTACGCAAAAATGCCAGACAACACATTAAGCAGAAATACAACCTACCAAGTTGCCTCAAAGAGCAAATAAAATTAATAGAATCATTCCGCAGTTAAACCAACTCTATTGCTGCCTAATGCTCTTAACGCTATCCATTTGATCCACCAATAAATCTGAAATTAGGCTAATCACACGCTTATCACGCAATTTAAGGTTGCTGGTTACTGCCATTCCATTTTGCAAGGGGATCTTCATGCCACGACTTTCTAAATAAGGTTGGTTGAGCTTCAACTTAATAGGGAAGCGGTAGAAATTCATCTTTTCATCAGGTGGCAAGGCGTCAGCACCAATCTGAATTACCTCTCCTTTTAATTCACCGTAACGAGTGAACGGGAAGGCATCCACACGCACCTTGGCCTGCTGCCCCTCTTTCACAAAACCAATGTCTTTATTAGGAACAAAAACCTCCGCATACAGACCACCTTGAGGAACAATCGAAAGGATCCGTTCACCAGCAGAGAGCACCCCTTCAGCACGAGCCTGCGGATCAAAGACAACACCCTTTACTGGCGCCAAAACATTCTGATACTGGAGCTGAAGTTCCGCCTGACGCAAACTATTGCTCATCTGACCAACGCTCTTGCGCGTTTGCAAACGTGTCTGATCCGCCTGTAAACGCAACTGATCCTTTTGCTGCACTACTTCGCTTAATTGCTTCTGCAGCTCAAACAGCTGATCCTGCTTCTCTAGAAACTGCAGTTTCTGAAAACCACCCAACTCAACAAGCTTCTTCAATTCATTAGAAATCATGGTCTTGGTCACCAACCTCTGTTTCAACACATCGAGACGCCCCTGCAGCGTCGCCTGTTGACTCGCAATGGTTTGGAGTCGACTCTTCAACTCCTTCTCCTCCAGCTCAATCAAATCAGTCAGTGTGGCTTGTTCATCTGCCGCCTGGCGAGTATCAAAACGGACCAGAAGCTGACCCTTTTGAACCTCTTCGCCATCTTTAAAAAGCACCTCCGCCACGCGTCCACCGGCAGGTGTTTTCACTTCAACCGTGCCACCAATCGATTCGAGCTGACCTTGAACAGTGACAACCTCATCAATTCTAAACAACACACCACCAATCACCGCAATGGTGCCTAAGCCGATCATGATTCCCACCAGCGACTGCGCCCAAAACGGAGTCTGACGCAGTACAAGCGAACGATTCTTCGCCAACCAGCGGTTAGCGGCATCACCCGTCTTTTGCTTCAAGCTAAGGCTTGATGAAGCGGCTTTGACCAGCTCGGTTTTGGCCTGTTCTGCTTTAACCAAAGCAGACGGTGATGGCTCTGAGTTAGATGGCTCTGAATTAGATGACTCAGCCTGATCAGGTGGTTTCGACATCGAATGAACCTAAGCCCGCAATTCTGCAATCAACCATGACCATAGACACTCAACATAGGGGAGATGCCTGAAGCAAATCATTGTGCCGATCACAAGCTCTAATGCACAACCAACCTGCGGGATCTGTGCGCTGCATACCGATGAGGAAACAATTAAGCAACTTGAAATTGGCCGTAGCGAACTTTGGGTGCTGCGTCACCACCCCCAACCAGCACCCTTAACTGGTTGGCTTATCCTCGACAGCCTTAGACACTGCAGCGGTCCTATTGACTTCAACACACAAGAAGCCGCGCAATGGGGAAGAACTGTGCAGCAATGTTCACGCATAGTGAAACAACTCACACATTGCGATCGCATTTATGCAATCGCCTTTGGCGAAGGGGCCCAACACCTCCATCTGCACCTCATCCCGCGCTGCAAAAGCGATCAAACCACCACAGCCTGGGCCGTGGCAGATCTTTATCGCGCTGTGGCAGCCGGACATCACTCTCCAGCCTCTACTAATGACATACATACTTTCGTCAAAGAAGCTCACAACTTATGGAAAAAACTACGCTGAGACCAACCCTCAGCCAGACTCAGCAAGAGATGGCATCAACATCACCATGATCCATGCCAGGTGAATTGCACTCCATCACCACCAAAGGCAACGTTCAGCCAAATTTAAGTTTTGAAGTTGACAAAGAAAAATTCTGAAATAACAGCTAGTTGGATCAGCCAGTTCCCCTTGTTCTGGATCAATCTGAACAGGCAATTTCAACGTCGCCAACGCATGCAGTGGGCGATCAACACTGGTGGCTGGCAAGCCTATCGCTGGCCAGCAATAGACGGAAAGAGCCCACGAGAGCACTTTCTGGCCTTACCAAGACCTTGGCAACAAGGGGCTGATTTGCCTGGACTAGCCCGCAACCAGGAAGACGAAGCCAAACGCCCCACCAGCCGCAACGAACTGGCCTGCCTAAGCAGTTGGCAAGGCCTAACAGAGCACCTTTTGCAGCAACCAAGCCCCAGCGGCTGGTTCCTACTCATGGAAGACGACCTTGGATCCTGCCTCGCCTGCCCAGAAGCATGGCCCCATGGTCTGGATGAAATCGCAGCACAAGTAGGTCCCAACGCCTGTGCCATTCAGTTGGCACCAATCAATGCACGAATGCGCAGCCATTTGCATGGCCTCTGGGCCAAAAACCAAGGACAAACGCTTGTGGTGCCTAAACAAACGGTACGCAGCCATGGCAATGGAGCCGTGCTGTTGCATCAAAGAGCACTACCCCAACTAAGGCGAAAACTAGGCCGCTGGCTCAACCGCCACTTTCGCCATCACCACCTACTAGGCCACCCACGAAACATCCGGCCGGTGGCAGACAAATGGCTCTATGGCTGTCTACCTGCCGAAAGTAGCTGGGTCGCCACCTACCCGCTGTTCTGCCTATCAGAAGCGGAAGATTCCAACTTGCACACTGAGCACGTACAAGCGTTCCATCAACCAAGCCGAGCGATCACACTGCAGATCTGGGAACAGGATCAACAAGCAAAACTGCTAGCGGCTGACAAACGATGGCGAGAGCAATCTCCTTAAATCTTGATTAAATCCCTCAATAATCTTCCTTCGGAATCATCCTTACTAAACAAAAAGCTTTAACGAACAACCACACCAATTCGCTCGCCGCCATAACCAGCCTGCTTAAGCACCTGCATGCACCAATCCTGATGGTCGACATACCAACGCACCGTGGCGGCCAAACCCTGCTCGAAGCTATGGCGCGGCTGCCAGCCCAACTCACTACTGATCTTGCCAGGATCGATCGCATAACGACGATCATGCCCTGGGCGATCAGCCACCGGCGTGATCAAACTTGAGTGAGGCTTAGCCTGCGGAAACAGTTGATCAAGCTCAGCGCAAATTGCCTCCACCACTTGCTTGTTGGTGAGCTCACTCGAAATGCCATTGGGACTCGATCCGCCAACGCAATAACTCTCACCCAACCGGCCATACCTGGCAGCCAATAGCAGCGCCTCAACGTGGTCTTCGACATACAACCAATCACGTACGTTGGCGCCATCGCCATAAAGCGGGATCGGTTCACCGGCCATCGCCTTAAGTATCACAACAGGAATAAGCTTTTCGGGGAACTGCCAGGGTCCATAGTTGTTGGAGCAATTGGTCAGCACCACTGGCAATCCATAGGTGTGGTGCCATGCGCTGACCAAGTGATCGCTGGCAGCCTTACTCGCCGAGTAAGGACTACGTGGATCATATGAACTTGTTTCCGAAAAACGACCAGTCTCAGCAAGCGAACCGAAGACCTCATCCGTACTGATGTGATGAAAGCGAAACTGCTGCTGACGTTCTGCAGGTAATGCCTGCCAATGTCGACGCACAGCCTGCAGCAAGTTCAAAGTGCCACTCACATTGCTGGCGATAAAAACCTCAGGCCCTTCGATCGAGCGATCGACATGGCTCTCAGCAGCCAGATGGAGAACTAGGTCCGGATCAGCTTGCTGAACCGCCGCGGCCGTGGACTGTTCATCGACAAGGTCAACCTTTTGCAGCAGATGACGAGCCCCAACACTGCCAATCAATTGCTGCTGGATTCCGGTGAGATCACTCGCATATCCAAGTTTGTCGAGGTTGAAGACCATCGTGTCGTCTTCTTTCAAAAGACGGCGTACCACAGCACCACCAATGAATCCCGCTCCACCAGTGACCAAAACCCGCATCATGCCTCGACGACTGACGATATTCTCAGCGACCAGGCAAACCTAACGGGCAGCCAACTCTGCAATCACCGATTGCAAAGCCTCTCGCCAATGCTTTGGCTCAAGCCCAAGGGAATCCCAACTGCTACTGCAATCAAGTAGAGAGTAACTGGGCCTTCTAGCCAGAGTCGGATAATCGGCCGTTGTAATCGGCTGCACAAATGCCGATTGCTGAAGCAGTCCTGCCGCAACAGCCAATTCACCGATAGCTATAGCAAAGTCATACCAACTGGCTACACCCGCATCACTCCAATGAAAAATCGGCAACAAAGGCTGACCATGTTTTGAGTCACTTGATAGCTGACGACCCCGCACAATCACGCGCCAGCATGCTGCTGCAAGGCCAGCAGCACTGGTTGGACAGCCCACTTGATCTGCAACTACAGAGAGAGGCTCACCAGAGGCTGCTTTCAAAGCATGCAGTCTCAACATGGATAGTAAAAAATTGCTTCCTACCGGCCCATATACCCAGCCAGTGCGAAGCACATACGCATGATCACCGAGCGCACTCTGCACTTCCAATTCCCCAGCTGCCTTACTGGCGCCATAAACACCTAGGGGCGCAACAGGTTGTTGAGTCTGATAGGGACTACCCTGACTTCCGTCAAAGACAAAATCAGTACTCACCTGCAGCATGCGCCCACCAGTGCGTGCAAGCACAGCGGCAAAAGCCGCCGGTGCAGCAACATTCACCGCATGAGCCAGCTTTTGCTCATGCTCTGCACGATCTACAGCTGTATAGGCAGCAGCATTCAGAACCCAATCAGGGCGATGCCTCTCCACGAACTCGTGACATGCCGTTGCATCAACCAGGTCCAGCTCTGAGCGACCGCAAGCAATAACCTCAAACTCCTCTGGAAACGAGTTGATCAACGCCTGGCCAAGTTGACCTTTAGCACCAGTAACCAAAACACGCAAAGCCTTAGCCTTCTTGAATAAAGAGAATAGATGCTCTTTCAGGATCAGCCTTCATCGGCAATTAGATTCAAGCCCTTAAGAGTGACACTTCATCCACAGACTCCAAATCTAACAAAAGCGAATGCAATGCAAGTAAAAAAAGCTAAGATCAACTTAGAACAAGAAAAAGAGTTGTTTGATGAAATCATTCACGCTTGAAGACTTCGAAAAGATTCGACCAATAACTAAAGCCAAAGAGGCTGGGATAGAACTAATTTATTCCACACCAAATCGAGTGTGTAAATGGAGAGTAAAGACCTTATTTGAAAAAGAGCCAGACACGATCAACTGGCTAAGGCGACTGAAGCCTGAAGATGTCTTGTTAGATGTAGGTGCAAATGTTGGCATGTACTCAGTTTTCGCAGCATTAGCGCAAAAAAGCAAAGTAATTGCATTTGAACCAGAGTCTCAAAATTTTGCTCAGCTATGCAAAAATATCGAATTAAATAGCCTACACAAAAAAATTATCCCTTTCTGCGCAGGCCTTTCAGATGAAACTGGTCTGAGTAGCTTGCATCTCTCAAAATTTGTATGGAATGGTGGCAACTCGTGTCATTCACTCAAGGAAGAAGTTGGATTTGATCTCAAGCCAAGACATTCAGATTTTGTGCAAGGCGTGGTGAGTTATACGATTGACAAAGCAGTGCAGGAAGGAGTAATACCAATCCCTCAATTCATAAAAATCGATGTGGATGGTTTTGAACACAAAGTTATTGAAGGAGCAATGCATACATTGAAAAGAGCAGAAGTTCGCTCACTTTGCATCGAAATCAATGGCAATCTTGAGGCGCACAGAAAGATGCTTAAGAAGCTAGAAGAGTTGGGTTTTTACCATGACCCCTTACAAGTAGAGCGTTCCATCCGCAAAGATGGTGCTTTCAAGGGGTGTGCCGAATATATTCTCGACAGGTTTAACCAGAACAAACTCGAAATTATCAACACTATGCAATATGAAAAGGCTCCTAAATCCATAGGCAATTCAGCCATAAAAGCTTTTGATCAAGCACTAGATAAAATTAGCTCCTCAAAAATAGAGACCGAGCCATTCCCATACATGTTCATTAAAAATTTATTCCCAACCTACTATTATGAACAATTGTTGGAGTATTTTCCCAAGAGCAATCAGATGGCTGATTTAGGAAAAATGGGCAGAATAGGCAAATCAAAAAATGCGTCTGCTTATCCAACCAGACTAGCCATACTATTCCAAAACGAGCAATTTGACAAGCTAAATAGCAAGCAACGAATCTTCTGGGATGAACTTAGCAAATTAATTTGCGGCGAAGACTTCATCAAACGAGTGATTGACAAATTCAAACCATATTGCTCCAATCGACTTGCAACACATCTCGAGCAAACTGGCAGCATCAAATTAAGCAGTGACGCATTAATAGTTAGCGACCGCACAAACTACAGCATTGGTCCACACACAGACTTGCCACACAGGCTACTGACATTCCTCTTTTACCTGCCCAAAGACAATAGCCTTAAGCGGTTTGGCACTTCACTTTACCGCCACAAGAACCCTCAGGCCGAATGCCCTGGAGGCCCTCACCATAAATTCCAAGATTTCAATGAGGTTGCCAGAGTCCCTTTTTCACCTAATAGCTTGCTTCTATTTGTTCGCAACAACAAATCTTTCCATGGAGTAGAGCCCATTGCGCAACAAGACATAAGGCGAGATCTGCTGATCAACAATTTACGGCTGGTCGAAACAAAGGAAAGCCTGCTTCAAAAAGGTTGGAAGGTCGCTGGTGCGAAGGCATATGGTCCTTGAATGAAATGAATGCATGTAAACAACCTATTAATCATCTTCTTCTTACAAGGCAAAGACTATATTAAATGAACTCAATCATGCTGCTTGGATTAAAATCAGCACTATTGATACCTATCAGTGTTGTTTGGCCAAGTGAGGTCTTCAACCATAAATCCATGCCCTGCTGCTGAAAAGAATAAGCCAAGCCAGATTCCAAGACCAATCGATCACCTGCAGCAAAATTAAAGTCACGAACAATATCGTTACCAGCCGACACCACAATTAAATCTGCTCCGCCGCCGCCGGTGAGCTGATCATCACCACCACCACCCAACAAGATATCATTGCCGCCGCCACCAAAGAGCTTGTCATCGCCCTGGTTACCGCCCAAACGATCATCGCCCTGGTTGCCATTCAATTGGTCATGGCCACCAGCACCGACCAATACATCGTTACCGCCAGCGGCGATGATGAATTCACTGTAATCACCACCATAAATTTGTTCTGACTGATTAGAAAACACCTGCCTTTCAGCGCCCCAAATCGATACCAAAGCCTCTAAATCGTTAACGGAATAGGCATTCGGCCAACTACCCGCAAGCGGATCGCGATAGGCCATCACAGTCTCTTCTGGATAGGCACTGGTCCATGGATCCGTAATCCCATCAACGACATCACCATCAGTGTTATCAAAAGGATGCTCAAGCCCAAGAGCATGGCCCAATTCATGGATAAGGGAATAACGCAAATAGCTCAAATCATTGCCAAAAGCCGGTGCATTGATAAATAGCTCCCACCAATCACGACCCGCCTCATCATTCGGAATTGCGAGACCAAGAGTTTCGCCACCTAAATCAATCTCGCTATCATAAAACAATTGAATATCGCTAGTCATTTGACTGCTGGAGAAGCGAAAGTCCACGTCCAAGCGCTGATCGAGGAACAGCACAACATCCTGAAAAAACTGTTGATCAGCAGTGCTTATTGGAAGGCTTGAGATTGTTTGGCTACCAAAATTTCCGCCTCCCACCGCAACCGCACCACCAGGCGTATGCAAATAGATATCGATAAAGCCATCCCGATTCAACTGACCCCGCGTAAAAGTCGCCAAATCTTCAGCAATCAGCTCATTGGCCGCAATTGTCCTCATTGCAGTCCTGCCAAAGTCGTAGCCGTCAGTCTTGAGTTCTATTTGCCGATTCAGCTCACAGAGAACACACACAACAACTGGCTAAAGAGCACCATACACAACATTAACGCTAGTTAAACAAAGAGGCTTCTATACCCTGCATCTGAAGGTTTCAGCTTCAGACAACTCATCCATCAAAGGAGCAACAGCATCCTTCTGTGAAAGAGATGCTGAAATCTGATCACCATTCACGCCCACAACAGGCCAGACAATGCCTAAACGTGGGTCATCCCAGCGAATCGCCCGTTCACAATCGCGACTCCAGAAATCCGTGGCTTTATACAAGACCTCAGCATGGCTAGTCAGGGTCAAGAACCCATGGGCAAAGCCAACCGGCAACCAAAGCTGCTGATGGTTCTCAGCACTCAAATGGGCGCCCACCCATTGCCCATAGGTGGAGGAATCAGCGCGCAGATCGACAGCGACATCAAAAATCTCACCCACTACGCAACACACCAGCTTGCCCTGAGGATGCGGCGGCAATTGATAGTGAAGTCCGCGCAGCACGCCACAAGACGAACGCGAGTGATTGTCTTGCACAAAATCAGGCGCTTCCTGCCCATGACTTGCCAAAACGTCCTGCCAGCGACGCTGATTCCAACTCTCAAAGAAAAATCCCCTCTCATCGCCATGCACCTGAGGAGAGAACAACAACGGGCCATTCAGATGGATCCCTGCCGACGTAGTCAGGACTTCAGCTTGCATTGGTGGGTCCAGATTGAGGATTCTCAAGGACTTGCAGGAGGTAGTCGCCATAGCCGCTCTTGCATAGGGGAGCAGCCAAATTGGCCAACTGCTCACCTGTGATCCAGCCCATCCGCCAGGCCACCTCTTCAGGGCAGCCAACCTTGAGGCCCTGTCGATGCTCCAA
>Ga0208411_1000453_pt1 | contig 31848 bp, 32 predicted proteins | sample ETN01SmetaG_4_FD_185793 | JGI IMG/M metagenome (GOLD analysis project Ga0208411, IMG submission 185793) | Marine microbial and viral communities from oxygen minimum zone, Eastern Pacific Ocean - ETNP2014F12-01SV261 (SPAdes) (version 2) | ecosystem: Environmental > Aquatic > Marine > Oceanic ... | reverse complement strand
TGGCAACGTGGCGGAATGGTTACGCAGAGGATTGCAAATCCTTGTATCCCGGTTCGATTCCGGGCGTTGCCTCCAAAAAAAATTCTTGAGTTAAAGTAAAAAAAAAGTAAGTTGCAAGTTTACATTCCTCGGTAGCTCAGTTGGTAGAGCAGTTGACTGTTAATCAATTGGTCGCAGGTTCGAGTCCTGCCCGAGGAGCCAAAAAATTATTAATTTATCCTACTTTAGAAATATTAGTACCGGCTATTTGAATACTTTTATTAAATTTAATTTTTTGATCCTGCGTCAATTCAGAATAAACTTTAACTAAAAAATTATAGTTAACAGAAATATGAGCTTCTATTGATTTTTCAGAATTTATTAAATACCCTGAAAAATCTTCAAAAAAATAATTAATAGGTACTTTTAAGTAGTTTGACAATTGTAGTAGTCGATTAGAGCTTACTCCATTAGTTCCTTTTTCATATTTTTGAATTTGTTGAAATGTTACGTTTATAGCTTTAGCAACTTTTGTTTGAGTTAAACTTAGCGCTAATCTTCTAAGTTTAAGTTTATTTCCTAGATGTTTATTAAAATTTTCTTCCATTCAAGACCCCTCTTTAAATAAAATATTTTCTTTAGTTAATAGAAATAGATATGTTTATGCAAGCAAAATAATTATATAAAATTAAATTTTATTTAAATATACATTAGTATGTCAAGATGCTTTTTAACTATTTTCTAAAATAAATTTAAAGAATTTGGCTCAAAAATAGCTTGGTTCTATCACTTTTAGGGTTTGCAAAAAATTCTTTTGTATCGGCTTTTTCAATAATTAATCCTTCGTCCATAAAAATTACTTCATCGGCAACTTCTTTTGCAAAGCCCATCTCATGAGTAACTACAATCATTGTCATTCCAGCTTTTGCAAGATTTACCATAGCATCCAATACTTCTTTAATCATTTCTGGATCAAGAGCGGATGTTGGTTCATCAAAAAGCATTATTTTTGGCTCCATGCATAAAGCTCTAGCTATTGCACATCTTTGTTGTTGTCCTCCTGATAATTGACCGGGATATTTGTGCGCCTGATCATCTATTTGTACTTGTTTCAATTGTTTTAAAGCAAATTCTTCAGCTTTTTTTTTTGGCATTTTTTTTACCCAAATAGGTGCGAGTGTACAATTATCTAGTATTGAAAGATGAGGAAATAAATTAAATTGCTGAAATACCATGCCAACCTCAGCTCTTATTTGTTCAATATTTTTTGTTTCTTCTGTTAATTCTGTTCCATCTACTATGATTGATCCCTTTTGATGTTCTTCAAGTCTATTTATACATCTTATTAAAGTTGATTTTCCTGATCCTGAAGGACCACAAACTACAATTTTTTTGTTTTGCTCTACTTCTAAATTTATATCTTTTAAAACCTGAAAATCCCCAAACCATTTGTTCATATTATTAATTTTTATAATTGGATCGGACATTTTTATCTTTCTGTTTTATATTTTTCTTCTAAATTATAACTATATCTACTCATTGCATAGCAAATAATCCAAAATACTATTGCGGCAAATACATATCCTTCCATAGCAAAACCAAGCCACTTAGGATTTGTTTTTGCAAGATTAAGCATACCAACAAGCTCTAATAAACCAACTACAAATATTAGAGGAGTATCTTTTACGAGTGCCAAAAATGTATTAGCTATACCTGGAATTACCAATTTTAACGCTTGAGGTAAAATTACAAAAATATGCATTTTCCAATATCCCATGCCCAAAGATTTAGCAGCATCATACTGGCCTCTTGGTAATGCTTGCAAACCTCCTCTTATAACTTCAGCAACATATGCGGCTTCAAATAATGAAATTGCAACAATAACTCTTACCAATTTATCAATAAATAAATCTTCAGGTAAAAACATGGGAAACATAACTGATGACATAAATAAAACTGTGATTAGAGGAACGCCTCTCCAAAATTCTATAAAACCTATTGATATATATTTAATTATTGGGAGATCAGATCTTCTACCTAAAGATAAAAAAAGACCTACTGGAAAACAAAATATTAAACAAAAGAATGATACGATAAATGTTAATGATAACCCTCCCCAAGCACCCGTTTCAACCCAAACAAGAGCCTCTAATTTTCCTAACTCAATAAGTTCTTCATAAAATAAAACATATTTTAATAATATATAGAGAGCTATTGGAACTATTAGGAAATAATACATTTTATATTTAGAAGGAATAAAGAAACCCGCTATAATTGAAATAACGGCAGCAATAATTCCATAAGAAAAATCAAAAAATATTGGTCCTCCAGAAATAAAAAAGAAGATAAATAAAAAAGCTATAATTGGATAAATAACAACATAATATAGTGTCAAATATTGTTTAAATTTTTCTGTTGCAAAATATCCAACTGATCCAAGAAAAACTAATGCTATAAATGATAAGTTTATTCTCCATTGTTCATCATTTGGATACATTCCATAAATAAATCTTTTTAACCAAATTTTTATATAAGTCCAGCAAGCACCGCTTCCGGTACATGCCTCTTTGTTATCTCCAGAAATATTAGCATCTAAAAACATCCAGCTAATAACTGATGGAATTGATTTAATTATTACAAATATAATAAATAAAGATAAAATAGCATTTAAACTGCTTGTATTTATATTCTTATTCAATAAATCTAATTGTTTTATTCCTGAATATTCAATTCTTATAAAATGTAAACCAATGAATCCTAAAACTAATGGTAAAATAAAACCTATAGAACCAGGTAAAAATGAAGTTATGTTTATATTAAAAAATGAATTTAAAAATACATCAAAGATACTAATAAATAATAAGAAAATACCTACATATAAATATGTATATAAATTATTTTTATTTGGTGATAAAAAATTAATTTTATTCATTATTTTTCTTTAATTGCTATTTTTTTATTGTACCAATTCATCAATATAGAAATTGAAATACTTAGAGATAAATAGGTTAACATTGTAATAGACACAATCTCAATTGCTCTTCCAGTTTGCATTAAGGCAGTACCAGCAAAAACTAAAACTAGATCTGGGTAAGCTATAGCGGCAGCTAATGAAGAATTTTTTGTAAGATTTAAATATTGATTAGTAGTCGGTGGAATTATTATTCTTAAAGCTTGCGGCATAACTACTAGTTTTAAAACTTGATTTGGAGTTAAGCCTATAGAAGCCGCAGCTTCTTTTTGACCTTTTCCAATTCCTTGAATACCTGCTCTTACACATTCTGCAATAAATGTTGCTGTATAGAGAGACAATGCAAGAGCTAGTGCAATTAATTCAGGTGGTAATCCAACACCTCCGTCAAAAGTAAATGAGGTTATTGCCAATTGTTTTAGAACGGGAACCTCAAATGACAACCTAGTTCCGCCTATTAAAAAACTTAAGAGTGGTAAAATTAATAATAATCCAATTGAAATTAACAAAACTGGTGTTTGTTTACCCTCAGTTTCTTGTTTTTTTTTAGAGTAAATTCTAATGAAAATGATAGATATTATTGCAGCTATTAATGAATAAATAAAAATATCTAAATTATTCCATACAAATGCAGGTACAAAAAAACCTTTTATTGTTAAAAAAAATACACCTAATATAGGTTCTGCTTTCTCAGGTAATGGCAAAGCTCTTAATGCAGCAAAATACCAAAAAAATATTTGTAATAATAAAGGAATATTTCTAAAAAATTCCACATAAACAGTTGCACTTTTTTTAATAAGATAATTCGGAGATAATCTTGCAATTCCAACAATAATACCAATTACAGTTGCTATTATTATTCCTATAACCGAAACTAAAATAGTATTCAGTAAACCTACTAGATATGCTCTAAAATAAGAATGAGAACCATCATATTCAATTAAAGAAAATTGTACATCGAAAGAAGATTCTTGAGATAAAAATCCATAACCAAAAGTTATTCCTCTATTATCCATATTTACTTGCGCATTATAAGTGAAAAATCCAAATACCAGGATTACCGCTAGCAATGTAAGTAACTGAGGTAATATTTTTTTATAATTAAAATTCACAATTCAATAAAATTTATAAAAAAAAGGGCTAGAAAAATCTAGCCCTTTTTAATTAATTATTAGATATAAATTATCTAGCAGGTGGTACGTAAAGTATTCCGCCTTTAGTCCATAATTCATTAGGACCTCTGTCAGGTAGAATTCCTGTGTCAGCTATATTTCTTTTGTAGCTTTCACCGTAGTTACCAACTTGTTTGATAATTCTTAAACTCCAATCGTTATCTATACCTAAAGCAGCACCTAATTCACCTTCTGCACCAACTAATCTTTTAATAGCTGGGTTTTCAGAAGTTTTCATAGCATCTGCATTTCCTGAATTAACACCATATTCTTCAGCTTCTATCATAACGTTTAGAGACCACCTTACGATATCTTCCCATACAGAATCACCTTGACGAACAACAGGACCTAAAGGCTCTTTTGAAATCGTTTCAGGTAAAACTACGTGATCATCGGGATTAGACAATTTAGTTCTTTGAGCTGCTAAACCAGATTTATCAGTAGTGTAAGTATCACATCTTCCAGAGTCATAAGCGGCAACAACTTCGTCAGCTTTTTCAAAAGCTACTGGCTCATACTTGATTCCTTTTGAATTAAAGAAGTCTCTCATATTAAGCTCTGTTGTTGTTCCAATGTTAGTGCAAGCAGAAACTCCATCTTTAAAATCATTCACTGATGTCATTCCTGAACTTTTTCTAACCATGAAACCTTGACCATCATAGAAGTTTACTCCTACGAAAGTAAGACCAATGTCAGCATCTCTAGAAAGTGTCCATGTAGTGTTTCTTGATAAGATGTCTATCTCGTTAGATGTTAAAGCAGTAAATCTTTCTTTAGCACTTAGCGGAGTAAATTTAACTTTACTTGCATCACCTAGTACTGCAGCAGCTACAGCTCTACATACATCAACGTCAACACCAGTCCAATTTCCCGCAGCGTCAGCATTAGAAAATCCTGGAAGACCTTGAGAAACTCCACATCTCACAAAACCTTTTTTCTGAGTGTTTTTTAGAGTTTTAGACTTCCCAGCGGCCATAGTTTCAGTTGTAAAAGCAAATAGAACCGCAAATACAGCAACTAAAGAAGTTAATTGTTTTATTAATTTAAACATTATTTCTTCCTCTTGTTATTATTTATTTGTTAACAAATAATTCAAAACTTAATTTGAATTGTCATAAGTAAAGCAGAAACTTTACTTTTCATCAATAACAAAAAATGGACTAAACTAGTCAAAAATGGCGCGCCCTGGAGGATTCGAACCTCCGACCCTTGGTTTAGAAAACCAATGCTCTATCCAGCTGAGCTAAGGGCGCAATTTATTAGATTTATAATACTTAATTAATTTTTGAAAAGGAATTTTTTAAACAAAATAAATATTGTTAATAACTCAATTCTTCCAACTATCATAAATATAATTAGAGTAAATTTAGCAAAAATACTTAAATTGTAAAAATCAAATTCACTAACTCCATACATTGGTGAGTTTACAGTATTCATTATTGTAAGTATTCCAATTTTAAAAGCATTTTCTAAGTGAATTTCAGAAATTGTTAGCAATAAAGTTATCGAAAATAAAGAAATAACAAAAATTATTATTGTTAAAAAATACTTATTGATATCTGTTTTATTGGTATTTGAATTAGTTAACGAAACTTTATTCAAGTAAATCTGATTTGGTTTTGAATGAGAAAGTAAATTATTTAACGAAAATTTAATTAAAGATAAAACTTTAATTACTCTTAATCCAGAACTTGTTGAAAAGAAAGAGCCACCAATAATAACTAAAATCAAAAAAATAAATGATAAGTTTTTAGGTGAATCTTCAAATGAAATTCCTAAATTTGATACACTGCTAGTTATAGAAACCAATATAGTTAAAAAATTATTATCAGAACTAAAAAAAATGAAAATAAATGAAATAATAATAAAAAGATAAATAATTAAATAAAAATCTTCGTTTAAATAATTAATATTTCTTTTCTTAAAAAAAAATAAATTATATGTAAAAAATAAACTAAAATATGAAAATAAGATTGTTATAGATAATATAATTTTGCTTACGTCAGTAACAAATAAGTTGTCAAAATTGTTCATAGATAAAAATCCACCTGATGAAATAATGGTTAAAGAAAAATTAAAAGCATCAAAATTTCTTAGATTTATTAATTTAAGCAATAAAAAGATAACTAATGTAAGAAAAGTATATAAAATTATTATTTTTAATGACTGCTTTGAAATTTCAGATGAATTAAAAGATATATAATTAGTTACTGATTTTTTTAAATTTTCATCAAATATATCTATTAACAAGAGTAATGAAAAAAGGAAATATAATCCTCCTATCCACTGTGATGTAGATCTCCACAAAATTAAACTTGTATCGATTTGTTTAATATTATCAAAAATAGTAAATCCTGTTGATGTAAATCCCGATATTGCTTCAAAATAACAATGTAAAAAAGATGCATTATATAAGCTAAAGTAGAATGGTATTGAAATAATTAATGGAAAAAAAAGGTAACCAAATAAAACTGTAATTATTTTTTCATATATTATAATTTTTTTAAATTTAATTTTTTTAAAAAAAATAGAAAGTAATCCTAAAATTATAGAAATTAAAAAAGTACATGTGTAAGAATCGACATTCAATAAAATATTAAAATAGTAAGAATAAATTATATTAAAAAAAGAAAAAATACTTATCAATATTAGAAAGCAACCGATATATATTAAGCTAAATCTACTCATTAAAATTAGATCGAGCTAATTCTAAACATATTTTCTACTGTTGGTAATTGGTCTCTTTTAGATAAAAGAATGACTATATCATTTTTTTTAAAAACATATTTAGATGAAGGTAAAATTATTTCTTTTCCTCTGACTATGGAGCCTATTCTTATTTCATCAGGTAAATCAGAATTTTTTAATTCTTTATTAACAAGTTCGGAAGATTCAATTATTTCAGCTTCTATAACTTCATATTCGCCGTTTAAAATAGTATAGGCATTTTCAATAGTGCCTTTGTGGACATGTTTTAAGATACTTGAAACAGTGTTCATTCTTGGGTCAATTAAGTCGTCAATATTAAGCGATGATTGTAACAATGAATAGTTTGGTTTGTTTATTAAGGCCATAGTTCTTTTGTCTTTAGAGAATTTTTCTATCAAAATACTAACCATTAAATTATTTTCGTCATCATTGGTTAGAGCCAGTACTGTTTCAACATCCTCTAAATTAGCTTCATTTAAAACATCTTCATCCAATCCATCACCGTTTATAACTATTGAATTATTTAATTCATTTGCAATTAATTCTGCTCTATTTTTATCTTTTTCAATTATTTTTACTCTAGCGTCTTCAAATGATTGCTCGATACTTCTAGCCAAATTAAAACCTATATTGCCGCCACCAATAATAAGAATTTTATTAGAAATTTTTTCATTGTGACCAAATACTTTTAGAGTTTCTTGTATTTTCTTTGAATTAACCATTACATAAGCTTTATCATTGTGTTTAAGGGTATCATTTTTTTTTAAAATTAGAAATTTATCATCTCTAACCACTCCTAGAATATATGCATTTAGTTTTGGAAATTTTTTAGTTAAATTATTTAATTTAATTCCATATATTGCACATTTATCGTCAATTAAGATTTCTAATAATCTAATTTTATTGTCAGCAAAAGGAACATTGTCTAAAGCTCCAGGAGCTTCTAGTTTTCTTTGAATTGATTTTGCTATTTCGATTTCAGGAGATATTACATAATCAATAGGTAAATTTTCTTTATTAAATAAACTTGAAAATTTAGGGTCAAGATATTCTTGAGATCTTATTCTAGCTATTTTTTTTGGGACTTTAAAAATTGAATACGCTATTTGACATATTAACATATTAATTTCATCATTTCTTGTTACGGCAATTATCATATCCGCATCATTTGTATTAGCTTTATCAAGAACAGATGGTGATGTAGCCTTTCCAACAATAGCTTTAATATCTAATGATTCATTGATCTTTTGAATATCTTCACTAGATTGATCTATAATAGTAATAGAGTGGTTTTGTTCACTTAAAAGTTTTGCAATAGTGAACCCGACTCTTCCAGCTCCACAAATAATAATATTCATTAATTTAAATCTTTGACTCCTAAAATTCTTAATTTTCTATGTAAAGCTGATCTTTCCATTCCTACAAATTTTGCGGTTTTTGAGATGTTTCCTCCAAATTTTTTTAATTGCGAAACTAAATATTCTCTTTCAAAAGTTTCTCTAGCCTCTCTAAGTGGTATTGAAAGTGTATCAGTAACTGAAAAATTATCCTCAACAGATTTTGATAAAGATTCTTTAATTATATTTATAATTTTTTCGTTATTCTCACCTGGAGATAAAATAGCAATTCTTTCAATTAAATTTCTGAGCTCTCTTACATTCCCTGGCCAACTATAATTTAATAAATAATTATTATCATTTACTGAAAATGATTTGTAATTGTATGTTTTGCAAATATTTTTAATAAAATAATCAATTAACAAAGGAATATCTTCCACCCTTTTGTTTAAAGGTTCAATTTTAATATTAAAAACATTTAATCGGTGATAAAGGTCTTCTCTAAAATTTCCATTTTTTATCTCTTTAATCATATCTTTGCTATTACAACATATTATTCGTACATCTACTTTAATATCGTGATTGCCATTTAAACGTTTAAACCTTTGATCAATTATTACTCTTAATATTTTTGATTGAGTTTCAAGAGGTATTTCTGTTACTTCATCAATAAGTAAAACTCCTCCGGATGCTTTTTCTAAAGCTCCATAAGTTATATATCCATCTACTTTTTCTTCGCCAAATAACTCTAATTCATATTTTTTAGCATCTAATAGTGCTCCGTTAATAATTATAAAAGTACCATTTTTTCTTTTTGAATTTTTGAAGATCTTTCTAGAAATTAATTCTTTTCCAGAGCCAGTTGGTCCACTAATAAACACTCTACTTTCTGATTGCGATAGCTTTTGTATTTGATCTCTGATTGAAGTTATATTCGTGCTTTTTCCTATCAATTCAAACGAATGAAATAATTTACTATTTAAATTTTTATTTTCATTTTTTAAATTAAAATTTTCTACAGCTCTATTTACAAAATTAAGTAATCTTTCTTTATCAAAAGGTTTTTGGATAAATTCAAATGCACCAGATTTAAGCGAATTGACTGCCATTTCAATATTAGCATGACCTGAGATCATTATAACTGGAATATCTGTATTTTTTTTTTTTATATGATCTAATAGTTGAATTCCATCATTGTCGCCTTTATCTAATTTCACATCAATTATTGCAACATCTGGAAGTTTATTATCTATTTCAGCTAACGCTTGATTGAAATTAGCTGCCAATCTAGTTTTGTAACCAGACTCATTAATTAATTCATCTAGTATCAATCTTATGTCTGAATTATCATCTACTATTAATATTTCTGCTGACATATGTTAAATTATTTATTTGGAATAATTATCTGAATTTTAGCTCCATTTTCTTGATTTATAAAATTTATAGATCCATTGTGATCACTAATAATTTTATCCACTATAGATAAACCTAAACCTGTACCTTTCTCTTTTGTTGTAAAATATGGTTTAATTAAATCTTTAGTTTTTTTATTTTTAAATCCTATTCCAGAATCCAATAAGTTGATTATTATATAGTCTCTTCTACCTCGTATTTCTATATCTATATTTTTATCTATTTTATAGCCTTTTTGCGACTTTTCATGAATGCTTTCTATAGAATTTTTAATTAAATTAAAAAATAATCTATTAAATTGTTCGTAGTCAAAATTTGCATAACTATTTTTAGATAAGTGATTAATAAGTTTTATTTTTATATTGGGATCAATTTTATTTAATAAATTAATATTTTCACTAATTACTTCATAAAGATTATTTTTTTTTATTAATGGTTTTGGCATTCTTGCAAAATCAGAAAATTCATTAACAAGATTCTCTATTTGCTTAATTTGTTTTTGAATAGTTTTAAGATTTTCTTGATATTTATTTTTTTTAGACTCATCAATATTTTCTAAATATTTAGATTTAAGATTATCTATAGTAAGTTGTATAGGTGTTAATGGGTTTTTAATTTCATGAGCTAATTTTCTTGCTACATTTTCCCAAGCTTCATGTCTTTCAGAAGTTAATAATTTTTTTTGTTGATTTTTAAGTTTATCAATCATGAGATTAAAGTTTTTATTTAATAATTCCATTTCTTTATCAGCTTTAACTTCAGGAACCTTTGTATCCAAGTTTCCTTTTCCAATACTGACTGAAGCTGTAATAAGGTTATTGATTGAAATAAAAAATCTTGATGAAAATCTTATGGCTATTGTAATTGAAAGAAACAGCAGTAAAGTTACTAAAGATATATATATTAGTACAAAAGAAATTCTTATTCCAAGGCCTTGATTTTCAACAGTATAGTAAAAGTTAACTGCTTCTTCAGATTTAATTAAATATTGAGATATATTTTTATCAATAAATTTTACCACATATAAATAAATGTTCTCATAATTAGTTAGTTTTATTACTGCTGCAGATTTATTTTCAAATGTATTAATAATTTTTAAAGGTCTTTCATCATTTAAAACCATTTTTATAGCTCTATCCTCAATTCTTTTATAAAAAGAGTTGCTGGCTGATTGAATTAAATTTCCTTTGCCATCAATCAAATGCAATTGGTCAATATCACGAATTACTCTTTGGGTATTAAGAATAGATTGAAATTTTTTTGGGTTTAAATTCATAAGTTTTGAATATTTATTTAAATCAAAAGCAATAAGTATTATTTCTGACTCAATTTTATTTCTTTTCTCATCTAGATAATTTTTTGCAATTTCATAGGAATTATTAACTGCCATGGTAATTTTTTGATCAAAATATTTTTCAAGTGCAAAAGAAAAAATAAATAAAGAAAATATAGCAATTAACAAAGATGGAATAAGTGTAAATAACGCAAAAGAAATTATATATTTTCTATTTGCTACTGATCCTCTTACATTTATATTATTTTTTATAGAATTTCTAATATCTATAAAAATTAATATAAAAAAAAATATTAATAAAACGAAATTAAATATTAATAGATTTTGTAAATTATTATCATTTAATTCAATAAAGCTTTTACCTATAAATGTTAAAAATGTAATAAAAGCTAAAGAAAGTGTAACAATAAAAATTGTAATTATGAAAAAATTTCTTTTTAACAAAGCTAACATAATTTAAAAATACATTAAAAATATTGAAAATAAATACATGAGTAATTGTTTTATACTATTAGCAGCCGGTAAAAGTAAGAGATTTAAATCAAATACTCTAAAACAGTTCACAAATTATAAAAATATACCTTTATTCATGCATTCAATTGATAAAGCTATAAAATCAAATTTGTTCAAAAATATAGTGCTTGTTACTAATAATAAAATCAAACTAAAAAACAAAAAAGTTAAAATTATAAAAGGAGGAAAAGAAAGATATCAATCATCTCAAAAAGCACTTGAATATATTAAAAATAAAAAATTTAAATATGTTTTTATACATGATGCAGCAAGACCTAATTTTTCTATAAATCTATTAAAAAATTTAAAAAAACACTTAAAAAAAAACAAAGCAGTAGTTCCATATATTAATACTGATAATTCTACTAAATATAATTATAGAAATAAGGTAATTAATTTAAGAAGAGAAAAAGTTTTATTAACTCAAACCCCTCAATGTTTTGAATTTAAAACTTTATATAATTTATCAAAAAATAATAATAATCTTGTAACTGATGAGGCAACTTTATTTTTAAACAATAATAAAAAGATAAAATTTATCAAAGGTGAAGAAACAAATATAAAAATAACAAAACAATCAGATCTACATAAATCTCCTATGAAAACGTTTTATGGTATAGGATTTGATATTCATAGGTTAATTAAAAATAAGAAATTATATCTTGGTGGTATCAAAATTCCATATCATTCAGGTTTAAAAGGTCATTCAGATGGAGATGTTATACTTCATTCTATCATTGATGCACTTCTTGGAGCTCTAAGAAAAAAAGATATCGGCTCTTTATATCCAAGCAGCAAAAATAAGTTTAAAAATATTAGATCTCTAAAAATGCTTGTTCCTGTAATTTCGATACTTAAGGATAATAATTTTTATATCAACAACCTGGATATTAATTTAATTTGCGAAAAACCAAAAATTTCAAAATATAGAAATAAAATAATAAATTCTTTATCAAAATTAATGTATATAGATAATAATATTATAAATCTTAAAGGTAAAACTGTAGAAAAGTTAGGATTGATAGGAAAAGAAAATGCTATTGCTTGTGAAGCGATAGTTTCAATTAATAAATATGAATAAAATAAATTTTTTATTTGTTACATTATTTGGTATTGGAAAACTAAAAAAAATACCAGGTAGCTATGCTTCATTAGTAACAACTATATTTTTATTCTTTTTATTTCACGTATTTAATTTTTCACCAAATATAGTTTTAATTGGAGTTATAGTTGTATTTATAATTTCTCTTTACGCTGTAAATATTTTTATTAAAGACTTAGATAATAAAGATCCAAAAGAAGTGGTAATTGATGAATTTATAGGACAATCTATACCTATATGTCTTTATGAAATCGCCCACGAAGGAGCAAAAGAAACCGGTCAAGTATTAACTTTTTATTTCATAATGTTTATTCTATTTAGAATTTTTGACATCATTAAACCCTACCCTGTTAGCTATTATGATAAAAACTTTAAAAATAGTTTTGGCGTTATTATGGATGATGTCTGTGCTGGATTATATGTTGTTGCTGTTCTTGTTTTATATATGGTGATTACTTCATGAAAAAACTATCTCAAAAAATAGTTAAATTATTAATTAAAAAGAAGCTAAAAATTTCTTTTGCAGAGTCTTGTACAGGTGGTTTACTTTCAAGTGCAATAACTTCAATTAGTGGTTCTTCAAAGGTTTTTACTCTTGGATTAGTTACTTATTCAAATCAAGAAAAAATTAACATTCTTAAAGTTCATAAAAGAATAATAATGAAACATGGTGCTGTAAGTTATGAAACTTGTTTATCTATGGTTAAAAATTTAAACAAAATTAGCAAAACTAATATTTCTGTCTCAATAACTGGTGTTGCTGGACCTAAAGGTGGTACTAAGCAAAAACCTGTTGGTTTAGTCTTTATAGGCATAAAAAAAGGCAACAAAACTTTGGTTAAAAAATGCCTATTCAAAAATAAAAACAGAAACTCAATTCAAAGATCTACGGTGAATAAAGCTTTAAATTTAATTTTAAGTTTTGCTAAATAGATCTTCTGCCCTTTTTTGAAAAGCATCAGCTATTTTGTCTAATCCAAACTGGAAAGATTTAGTCATGACTATATTTAAAAAATCATTTTTTAATTCAAAATCAACTTCAAATGAAATTTCAGTAACTTTGTCTTCTTCTTTAAAATACCATTTATTTTCTAGATATTTTAATGGTCCATCAAGATTAGTTACATAAATAGAATCTTTTTTTTTATTAAATTTCACATCACTTTTATAAGTATCTTTAAAAGGCCCTTTTCCAATAGTTAGATCAGCAACTATTAATAATAAGTCATCCTTCTCATTTCTTTCATAAACTTTTGAATCTAAACAGAATGGAACAAAATCTGGATATTTTTCTATATCAAGAACAAGATCTATTAACTGTTCTTTTTTACATTCGATTAATCGTTTAACTGATGCTTTGGCCACTAGTCTGATTTATTCTATTTTTTTGAAGAACGGCAAAATCTTCATCGGCATGATAAGAAGATCTTGTTAGTGGTGATGAAGAAACTAATAAAAATCCTTTTGATACAGCTATTGTTTTTAATTCATCAAATTCTTCAGGTTTGTAATATCTGTCTAGAGGATGATGTTTGGCAGAAGGTTGTAAATATTGTCCTATGGTTAAAAAATCAACTTCAGCAGATCTTAAATCATCCATAACTTGTAAAAGTTCATCTTTGTTTTCACCTAGTCCAACCATTATCCCTGATTTTGTAAAAATATTTTTATTTATCTTTTTTACGTTCTTTAAAAGTTCAACCGAAGCAAAATATCTAGACCCAGGCCGAACTTGTCTATAAAGTCCTGGTACAGTTTCAATATTATGATTAAAAACATCAGGAGCTGCTTCAACTACTTTTTTATATGACTCACCTTTCCTTAAAAAGTCAGGTGTAAGCACTTCTATCGTTGTTGAAGAATTTAGTTTTTTTATTTCATTTATTACTTCAAAAAAATGATTAGCACCTCCATCATTAAGGTCATCTCTATCAACAGATGTAATTACTGCGTGTTTTAAATTTAGCTTTTTAACAGCATTTGCAATTTTATACGATTCGAATGGATCGAGAGATTTAGGTTTTCCAGTTATTACATCACAAAATGCACAAGCTCTAGTGCATGTGTTGCCCATAATTAAAAAAGTAGCATGTCTCTTGCTCCAACATTCTGTTATATTTGGACAATTTGCTTCCTGGCATACTGTTGCCAAATTATTTTTGTTAACTATTGTTTTTGTTAAGAAAAATTCTTTACTATTTGAAAGTTTAGATCTTATCCAATCAGGTTTTTTTTTAATTGGATTTATTGGTTTATTAATTTTTTCAGGATGTCGAGGTCTATTTCTTTTTTCCATTATCTTTTATAATATAAGTAGTCTCACCTTCTTTTCCAAATAAAAATTTTTCTCTTATTAAAATTTCAATAAAATCTAAATCAATATTATCAGTTAATAGTGAATTTTTATGTTCCAAATTTACTATTTTTTCGCTGAGTTCTTTTTGATCTATTTCAAGTTTGTTATAAAAATCTTTTTTTTCAAAATAAGAAATTAAACCTCTATTGCCTTCTAACAAATTAAAGAAAAAATAAATAATTAGAAATGTTATAATAAGTATGAAGTAATTCTTTTTTAACTTATCTATCATTAAGTAACTTTATTCATTTTAGAAGATTTTCCAAGTTCCTCTTCTATACGAATAAGTTGATTATATTTTGATACTCTTTCTGATCTGGCTAAAGAGCCAGTCTTAATTTGATTAGAATCGGTTCCAACGGCTAAATCAGCAATAAAAGTATCTTCACTATCTCCCGATCTATGTGAAATAATTGTTTTATAGCCAATTAATTGCGCAAATTTAATAACTTCTAAAGTTTCAGTAACTGTTCCTATTTGGTTTAATTTAATCAATATTGAATTTGCAGATAAATTTAAAAAACCTATTTTCAATCTCTCAAGATTAGTAACAAAAAGGTCGTCTCCAACAATTTGGATCTTATTTTTTGTTTTGGTTAAAAATTTAGTCCATGCGGACCAATCATTTTCGCCAAAAGGATCTTCAATAGATTTTATCTTATATTTATTAATTAAATTGAGATATTTTTTAATTGATTGATCAACTGATATATATTTTTTAGAATGAATTGAATATTTGTTCTTTTTTATTAATTCGTTAGCCGCAACATCAAGGCATATGGATACTTCTTTTCCGTTTGTAAATCCTGCTTTTTTTATAGCTTGCACTATAAGTCTTAAAGCACTTTCGTTATCACTTATCATTGGAGCAAATCCGCCTTCGTCTCCTACCGAAGTTGAGTGACCCATTTTTTTAATAAGAGATCTTAAACTGTTAATTACAAGGAAACATATTCTTACTCCTTCAGCAAAAGATTTTACATTATCAGGCCTGATCATAAATTCTTGAATACGGAGACCGTTATTTGCATGCGCTCCTCCATTAATTATATTCATTAAAGGATAAGGAAGTTTAAAATTTTTCTTAACAATAAAACTTTTATAAAGGGGTATCTTTTTAATTTTGGATGATAATTTTTTAACAGCCATTGATATAGCTAGTATAGCATTAGCACCTATTTTACTTTTTTGTTTAGTTCCATCTAGTTTTATTAAAATATGATCTATTCTTTCTTGGTTGTGGATATTTTGATTTTTTAATTTTTTAGATATTTCTTTGTTTATAAAAGAGACAGGTTTAAAAACACTTTTTCCTAAATATTTTTTGTTTGATTTGTCTCTTTTTTCATAAGCTTCATAAGTTCCTGTAGATGCTCCTGATGGACAAATAGAAGATGCACTTAAATTTTTTGAGAAAACTTCAGCCTCAATCGTTGGGTTTCCTCTACTATCAAAAACTTGTCTTGCTATAACTTTGGTGATTTTGCTCATTAATTATTTTTTAATTAATTTATCAATTTCTACTATTTGATTAATTAATGCGTCCAATTTATTCAATGGAACCATATTAGGTCCATCTGAAGGTGCATTATCTGGATCTTGGTGAGTTTCTAAAAAAATAGCCGCTACTCCAACTGCTGTAGCTGCTCTAGATAAGTATTCAACAAATTCTCTTTGACCACCACTTTGTTCTCCTAAGCCTCCAGGTTGTTGGACTGAATGTGTTGCATCAAATACTATTGGATATCCATTTTTTGCCATTATAGGAATTGATCTCATATCTGATACTAAAGTGTTATAACCAAAACTTGCACCTCGTTCCGTTACTAAAATATTATCATTACCTGAATCAGATATTTTTTTTGTAACGTAAACCATGTCCCATGGTGCTAAAAATTGACCTTTTTTTATATTTATAATTTTATTTGTTTTTGCGGATGCTATTAATAAATCAGTTTGTCTACATAAAAATGCTGGTATCTGTAAAACATCAATATGAGGCGCTACAACAGAACATTGTTGTTCATTATGCACATCTGTTAGAATTGGAATATTTAATTCTTTTTTAATTTTATCAAATACAGGTAAAGATTTTTCTAATCCTGCTCCCCTATTTCCTTTAATACTAGTTCTATTGGCTTTATCAAAAGAAGTTTTATAAATAAATCCAATACTATATTTTGATGCAATTTCTTTAATTTTTCCGGCCATGTCCATAGCATGCTGTTCGGTTTCAAGTTGACAAGGACCAGCTATTAAACAAATTCTATTTTTGTTTGATATTTCTATACCATTACAATTGACTATTTTATTTTCCATTAAATGATTTTGCTGCCTTAATAAATGAAGAGAATAATGGATGCGGTGATAAAGGTCTAGATTTAAATTCTGGATGAAATTGAACGCCTATAAACCATGGATGATTTTTAAGCTCTATAATTTCTGGTAAATTATTATCTGGTGACATTCCTGAAAAAATTAATCCTTTTCTTTCAAATTGATTTTTAAGATTGTTGTTAACTTCATATCTATGTCTATGTCTTTCTTTAATTGAATTTGATTTATAGATTTTTTTTATGGCAGAATTATTTCTTAATTTAGCCTCATATAAGCCTAATCTCATTGTTCCACCTAAATCTTTATCAGTACCTTTGATAATTTTTCCATCTTTATTCCATTCATTAATTAAACCTACCACTGGGTAACAGTTTATATCTAATTCAGTTGAGCCTGCTTTTTTTATTTTTAGTTTGTTTCGTGCATATTCAATAATTGCCATTTGCATTCCAAAACATATTCCTAAAAATGGTATTTTTCTTTCTCTAGCATATTTTATTGCAGAAATTTTTCCTTCTGTTCCTCTTTTACCAAATCCACCAGGTATTAATAATCCAGAAACATTCTTAAGTTTTTCTGTTATTTGATTGGGTTTTAGCTTGTCAGATTCAATTCGCACCAAATTTACTTTAATTTTGTTTGAAATGCCTCCATGTGTAAGCGCCTCATCTAAAGATTTATAAGCATCTTTTAAATTTACATATTTTCCAATAATTGCAATATTAATTGTCTTTTTTGTATTTAAAGTAATTTTTGTAATTTTCTTCCATGGTAATAAATTTGCTCTTTTTTTGGATTTTAATTTAAAATAACTTAAAACTTGTTTATCAAGTTTTTGATTAAAAAAACTAATTGGTGCTTCGTAAATTGTTCTTACATCAACGGTTTCAATTACATTTTGAATAGGAACATTGCAAAATAAAGATATTTTCTTTCTTTGATCTAACGATATTGACTTTTGAGATCTACAAATAATTATGTCTGGCTGAATACCTATACTTCTTAATTCTTTAACCGAATGTTGGGTTGGCTTTGTTTTTATTTCATCAGAAGATTTCAAAAAAGGAACAAAAGTTAAATGAATAAATAATGTTTTTGATTTTCCATGTTCGTTTGAAAATTGTCTTATTGCTTCAACAAATGGAAGACTCTCAATATCTCCTACGGTTCCACCAATTTCGCATATGACAAAATCTTCATTTGAAATATCTTTCTTAATAAATTCTTTAATTCTATCTGTAATATGTGGAATTACTTGAACTGTTTTACCAAGATAACCTCCTCTTCTTTCTTTTTTAATTATGTCACTATAAATACGACCTGTTGTAATGTTGTCAGATTTTTTTGATGATATATTTGTAAATCTTTCATAATGACCTAAATCTAAATCGGTCTCAGCTCCATCGTCTGTTACAAAGACTTCTCCATGTTGAAAAGGACTCATTGTTCCTGGATCAACATTTAAATATGGATCCATTTTTCTTATTCTAACTTTATAACCTTGTGATTTTAATAAATAGGCTAGCGAAGCTGATGATAATCCTTTTCCTAATGATGAAACCACGCCGCCAGTGACAAATATATATCGCGCCATGGAATTATGTTATAGCCACATAATTAAAAAATTAAAAGTATTAATTTTTATCTTCTGGAACTTTTGGTGCATCATCTGTATTTTTCTCGATTTTATCGATTACAGATATTGTTGGGGTTAATTCACTTCTTGATAGTATTGTTAAAGTCAAGCTACAAAGTATAAATAACGTTGCAACAATTGCTGTTGCTTTTGTCAAAAAATTACCAGCTGATCTTGAAAACATAAAGTTATCTTGGGAAACACCTATACCAAGTGCTCCTCCTTCAGATTTTTGAAACAAAACTAAAATAACCAAAATTATAGCAAGTATAATATTTATAATTAATATTGTATTTTCCACGAGGTCTAATTAATTGATTTTTTTATTATATCAATGAATTTTTTTGCACTTAAAGATGCTCCTCCAATAAGAAAACCATTTATCTCTTTTATTTGAGCTAGTTCCCTTACATTTTTGGGATTAACAGAACCTCCGTACAATATTTTGGTATTTATTGATTTTTTCAATTTAGCTAAAATTTTTTTAATATTATTTATATTTCTACTTAATTCTGAATTTTTAGGAATTATACCCGTGCCAATAGACCAAACAGGTTCATATGCTATTATAATATTTTCAAATTTTTTAGTTCCTTTTAAGCCTTTAGTTAATTGTTTTTTTAATACTTTGTAAGTGTTTTTTTTTCTCTTCTCAGATAATTTTTCACCAATACAATAAATTATTATTAAATTTTCTTTTATCGCTGAGTGTATTTTTTTATTTATAATTAAATCAGATTCTCCAGTATTTCTGTTTTCCGAATGTCCTAAAATAATATATTTTGCTCCAGTAGATTTAATTAATTTTGCATTTATAGATCCTGTAAAAGCACCATAATCAGAATTTGAGTGACAGTTCTGAGCTCCTATAGATATATTTGATTTTTTTATATTATCATAAAAAGTTTTAAGCAAAGTATAAGGTGGACAATATATAATTTTGTGTTTTTTGTATTTTTTGAGTTTTGATAGACTTATTAAAGATGTGGAATTATCAATATCCGCTTTATTTCCATACATTTTCCAATTTGCAACAAAATACATATTATTATTTGTCATAAAGATTAATTTAATTTATAGGTTTGTTTTTTATAGTTCAATAAATAAACTTTTAAAGAATATGTTAAATAAATTAAGAGGTTTTTCAAATTCAAAATTAGCTGGTGTTTTAATAGCTATAATTATTGTCCCATTTGTATTTTGGGGAATGGGTAGTGTTTTTAGCGGAGGCAACACAAATAATATTGCTAAAATAAATAATAAAACTATCTCTACTAAAGATTTTATGAAATACATCAATCAAACAAGGATGGATGCCTCATATATAAAAAAAAATATAAATAATAATGTTATAGAAAATGCAATATCTAAAATAGTTTCAATGAAATTGCTTGATATGGAAATCAATGACTTAAATATTTTGATATCAGATAAAACTTTGGCAAGCAAAATAAAAAATAATGAAATTTTTTTGGATGATAAAAAAAATTTTTCTAGAATTAAATATGAAAAATTTTTATTAGAAAATAATTTAGCAGCTCCAGATTTTGAAATAAGATTTAAAAATGAATTACTAAAGAAAAAATTATTTTATTATGTTGGAGGAGGCATAAAATCTCCTTACTTTTTAAATAACAAGATGTATATTAATAAAACTAAAGAAGTTGAGATTGATTATTTCAATCTAGATACTGTTTACGATACAAAAACATCAGAAACAGAAATTGATCAATTTATTAAAGATAATGAAGAAAATCTTAAAGAAGAATTAATAGACTTTTCATATGCTAAAATAACACCTTCAAATTTAATTGAAATTGATGAATTTAATAAAGAATTTTTTAAAAAAATTGATGATATTGAGAATAGTATTTTAAATGGATCTAATATCGGAGATATACAAAAAAAATATAATCTAAAATTAGAATATTTTAATAATTATAATAATGATGATGATGAAGATGGAATATTAAAAGAAATTTACAAAAAAAAAAATGATGATAAAATTCAATTGATTGATAAAAATGATTATTATCTTCTATTTGAAATCTCCAAGATAGAGAAAATCTTACCTAGTAAAACTGACTTAAATTTTATTAACAGAGTAAAAGAAAATTTAGTTCTTAAGAAAAAATATGAATATAACAAAGATTTATTTCAAAAAATTCAGGATAAAAAATTAAATGAAGATGAATTTTTAAAAATATCAAATGGTCTTCAAAATATACAAAATATAATTATAAGCTCTCTAGACGATGACAAAGTATTCGACAAAGAGTCAATTAAGTTGATCTATTCGCTACCAATAAATAGTTTTCTTTTAATAACTGATTCTAATAACAAGATATTCCTTGCAAAAATAAATAATATTTTTACTGAAAATTTATCTAAAAATGACATTAATAATAAAGAATATTTGGTAAAATCTAATAGTAAAATAATAGATGAAATCTATAGTTCTTATGATTTATCTTTAAATAAAAAATATAAAGTTAAAGTATATGAAAATACTTTAGACAGAATAAAAAATAATTTTAAATAAATGCTTAATATAAGCTTAGGCAAGTTCAAATCTGAATATTTAAAAAAAAAAAATCAAATTATATATTATTCAATTAAAACTGATGGTGAAAAAGAAATTGAAAATTTGATAAATAATTTTTTAATTGAAAAAAATAGTTTTGTTTTTGAATCTGTTGAAAAAGGTTTTATAAAAGGAAGATATACAATATTTGGAAGGAATCCTGATAAAATATGGGAATTTAATAATAATAATTGCAAATTATTTTACAAAAATAAATCAATAAAACTAAAAGGAAATCCTAAAAAAAATATTGAAAAAATTATTGAAGATTTTAATTTTGATATACCTAAAGGATTACCGTCAATAAGTTCAATTTTATCAGGTTATTTTTCTTATGACATTATTAGATATATTGAGAAAATTCCAAATAACACAAAAAACGATTTAAATATCCCCGATTCAAGAATTTTAAGACCTAGAAATAATATTATTCATGATAACGTTGAAAAAAAATTATATTTTATAGTAAATATTTTTAAAGATGAAAATATAATTGATTTCAATAGAAAATTCTCTCTAATTAACAAACAAATAGAAGAGTTGGTTTTTTTGGCAAATTATAATTATCCGAATTCACCTCTAAATATTAACAAATTATCAAAAATAAAATCAAACATTTCGAAAAATAGATTTATAAACAATGTTAAAAAAGCAAAAAAATACATTAAAATTGGCGATATTTTTCAAGTTGTTCTGAGCCAAAGATTTGAGTGTAAATTAACTAAAAAACCAATCGAAATATACAAAAAGCTTAGAAAAACAAATCCTTCTCCCTTTATGTATTTTTTTAATTTCAATGATTTTCAAATTATTGGGGCTAGCCCCGAAATCTTAGTAAGATTAAGAGATAATAAAATAACAATAAGACCTATTGCTGGAACAAGGCCGAGGGGAAAAAATAAAAAACAAGATCTATTTTTTGAAAAAGATTTATTAAATGATAAAAAAGAATTGTCTGAACACTTAATGCTTTTAGATCTTGGAAGAAATGACACTGGTAAAGTATCTAAAATAAATTCAGTTAAAGTTACTGAAAGTTTTAAAATTGAAAGATACTCTCATGTGATGCATATAGTATCTAATGTTGAAGGATCTTTTAATAATAAATTTACAAAATTTGATACGCTATTATCTGGATTTCCTGCTGGAACAGTTTCTGGGGCACCAAAAATTAGAGCAATGGAAATTATTGATGAATTGGAAAACACTAGAAGAAAAGTTTATGCTGGCGGAATTGGTTATTTTTCAGCAAATGGTGATTTTGATACATGTATAGCTTTAAGAACGGCAATTTCTAAAAATAATAAATTTTTTGTTCAATCAGGTGCTGGAATTGTAGCTGATAGCAAACCTATCAATGAGTTTAATGAAACTGTAAATAAAGCTAAGGCTTTAATTAAAGCGTTAGAATAACTTTATGAAAACAATTTTAATTGATAATTATGATAGTTTTACATTTAATCTTTATCACTATTTATCAATATATTCTCATGTAGATGTAATTAGAAATGACAAGATAGATTCTGTTGAAATAATCAAAAAAAAATACAATAAAATAGTTATATCTCCCGGTCCAGGCTATCCTGACCAAGCTGGAAATTGTCTAAAGATAGTTAAAAAACTTTACAAGAAAATTCCTATTCTTGGTGTCTGTCTTGGTCATCAAATAATTGGACAAGTTTTTGGATCAAAAATAATTCAAGCAAAAAATCTGGTTCATGGGAAAACAAGTAAAATAATTTCTAAAAAAAAAGGAATTTTAAAAAATCTCCCTAAAACATTTGAAGCTACTAGATATCACAGCCTTATTGTAGATAAGAAAACTTTATCAAAAGATCTGTCAATTACCGCAGAAACTAAAAATGGTACAATCATGGGTATTCAACACAAAAATTATAGTGTTCATGGAGTGCAATTTCATCCTGAAAGTATTAAAACGAAATATGGTTTGAAAATTTTAAAAAATTTTATAAAGGAAAAATGAATAAGTTTCTTAAAAAATTACAAAATAAGGAAAATTTAAATTTTGAAGAGAGTAAAAATGCCTTCGAAATATTAATGGAAGGAAAAGCATCTGATCAAGAAATCTTTGATTTTTTAACACTACTATCGTCAAAAGGTGAGGTTTCCGACGAAATAGCTGGTGGAGTTCATGTATTAAGAAATAAATCTAAAAGAGTTAATGTTAAAAATTGCTTAGATACTTGTGGAACCGGTGGTGATGGTAAAAATACACTAAATATATCAACTGCTTCAGCATTACTATTAGCTAGCATGGGAGAGAAAGTTGCTAAACATGGAAATAAGGCTGTTTCTTCAAAATGTGGATCAGCAGATGTTTTAGAGGCATTAAATATTAAAATTAATTTAGAACCAAATGAAATAGAAGAACAGATAAATAATAATAATTTTGGTTTTATGTTTGCTCCTAATTATCATAGTGCAATGAAATATGTGGGACCAACAAGAAAAAAAATAGGCAAAAGAACAATATTCAATATGATAGGTCCATTAAGTAGCCCTGCCCTTGTTGAACGCCAAGTAGTAGGTGTTTTTGATAAAAAATTACTAACAATTTTTGCAAATGCACTAAAAAATTTAAATATTAAATTTGCTTGGATTATAAATAGTGAAGATGGATTAGATGAAATTTCTCCTTATGCCAAAACTAATGTTATGCAATTGAAGAATAACGAAATATCAGATTTAGTAATTGATCCTAAAGAATTAAATGTGAATGCAGATAAATTTGAAAATTTATTAGGTGATGATGCTCAATTTAACGCTGACAAAATGATTGATATCTTTAAAGGTGAAGATAACGATTTTTCAAAAGCTGTTTGTTTAAATGCTGCCGCAGGACTAGTTGTTATGGAAAAACAATTTAATTTTAAAGATTCATATAATGAAGCCAGAGAGTATATTTTAACAGGAAAAACTTACAATCATTTAAAATCATTACAAAATGTCTGAGAATATTTTAAAAAAAATCATAGACAATAAAAAAACCAAAATAAATAATCTTAAAAAAGATATTAGTATAGATTTATTATCTCAAAAAATTATAGAAAATAGCACTTTTATAGATTTTAAAAAAAAAATAATAAATAATTATAATCAAGATAGAATTTCAATTATTGCAGAAATTAAAAAAGCAAGTCCTTCTGCAGGTGTTATTATTAATGATTACAATCCAGTTGATATAGCAAATATATATAAATCGAATAAAGTAACATGTTTATCTGTTTTAACTGAAGAAGATTTTTTTTTGGGTAGTTTCATTCATTTAAGTAGAATTAAACAAAAAATAGATTTACCAATTTTGTGTAAAGATTTTTTCTTTGATAAATTTCAAGTTCATCTTGCCAAAAGCTATGGTGCTGACGCAATTTTAATTATTCTTGCCGGGATCTCTGAGGATGAAGCTAATCAACTTTATGAAGAGGCATTAAATCTAAATATGACAGTAATAGTTGAAGTGCATACGGTTGAAGAAGCAAAAAAATCACTAAATTATACCGAAGCATTAATTGGTATTAACAACAGAAATTTAAAAACATTAAAAACAGATATAAATACAACTTATGATATCTACAATGTATTAATTAACCATGATCAACCTTTAATTTCTGAAAGTGGAATTAAGAATAAGGAAGAGTTGTTAGAAATTAAGAACAAAACTAAAATTAAGACTTTTTTAATTGGTGAATCACTTTTAAAAAACTTAGATAAAAATAATATTTTCTCTGTTTTATAGTTAATTTAGTACTGTATTTACTGACTTTTTTATCTATTGTTAAAATTATAGAACTTTTGTAGAACATACATGTACTTAATTTGTTCTATGTTAACAAAAAAACAAAAAAACTTGCTATTATTTATCAACAAGAAGTTGAGATCTTCTGGGATATCACCTTCATATGAAGAAATGAAAGTTTCATTAAATCTAAAGTCAAAATCAGGAATTCATAGATTGATTAGCGCTTTAGAAGAAAGAGGATTTATTAAAAGACTTGCTCACAAAGCAAGAGCTTTAGAAGTTGTAAAATTACCTGAAACTGCTTCTGCTAATGATATTTACAATAGTTTTTCTCCCAGTGTCATAAAAGGTGGATTGGATGACACATATTCAAAAAAAAGTGATAGTGGAGATTTGCCTGTTTTAGGAAATATTGCTGCAGGAACTCCTGTTGAAGCTATTCAAAATGAAGTGGCCAGAATACCTCTGCCAAGCAATATAGAAAAAAATGGAGAATATTTTGGTTTAAAAGTTCAAGGTGATTCTATGATTGAAGCAGGTATTAATGATGGCGATACTGTAATTGTAAAAAAGACAGATACTGCAGATAACGGAAAAATTGTAGTAGCATTAATAGATGATCACGAAGCTATGTTAAAAAGAATTAGACGAAAAGGCAAAACAGTTGCTTTGGAAAGTGCTAATAGAAATTACGAAACAAAAATTTTTGGTCCAGATAGAGTTAAAATTCAAGGAATACTTGTTTCTTTATATAGAAAATTTCAATAAAATAGTTTAAACATTTTAGATGTCAAAAGTAGCAACTCGATTTGCTCCATCACCAACAGGTCCATTACATATAGGAGGTGTAAGAACAGCTTTATTCAATTGGTTATTTTCAAAAAACCAAGGTGGAAAATTCTATTTAAGAATTGAGGACACGGATAAAGAAAGATCAAAAGATGAATATAAAAATCAAATAATTAATTCTTTAAAGTGGATTGGAATAAATCATGATGGCGATGAATATATACAATCGTCAAAAATTAATGATCACATTAAAGTTGCTGAAGAACTACTAATAACAGGTAATGCTTATAAATGCTATTGTTCTATTAAAGAAATTGAAGAACAAAAGAAAAGAGCCAAGCAAAGAAAACTTCCTTATACATATAATAGAAAGTGTAGAGGTTTAGAAGAAAGTGATTCTAATAAAGATACTAAACCTGTCATTAGGTTTAAGAGTAAAACTGAAGGCATTTCCTCTTTAAACGATTTAGTGCAAGGTAATGTGGAAATAGAAAATATTACAATAGAAGATTTTGTAATCTTAAGAAATGATGGAAGTCCTACATATAATCTTTCGGCTTCTGTAGATGATCATCAAATGAATATAACTCATATTATTAGAGGCGATGATCATAAAATAAATACATTTAAACAAATTCAAATATATAATGCTATGAAATGGAATCTACCTTCTTTTGCACACATACCTCTTATACATACAATAGAAGGTAAAAAACTTTCTAAAAGAGACAATGCTTCAACTTTAGATGACTACTCAAAAATAGGTATAATGCCCGATGCTCTAAGAAACTATCTTTTAAGACTTGGGTGGTCTTATAAAGATAAAGAAATATTTACTTTAGACGAAAGTATTAAGTTTTTTAATCTAGAAGGTATTGGTAAATCTCCTTCAAAATTAGATATGAGCAGAATTTTATCGCTGAATGAGCACTATATTAAAAATATAGATGAAAATGATCTATTTAAACATTTAAATGAATATAGCGAATTATGTAAAGAAAAAACTGATCCTAATAAGGAAGAGAAAATAAAAAAATCATTAATATTTCTTAAAAATAAAGCAAAAACTTTGGAGGATATTTATAATAATTCACAATATATTATTTTTGACGAAGTCAATTTTAAAGCTGATGATTTAAAACTAATTGATGAAAAGTCAAAAAAAATAATATCAGATTTTAATATTGAAATATCTAAACTAGAAGAAATAAAAAAAAATACATTAGAAGCAATAATTAATGATTTGATAAAAAATCATGAAACTAATTTTAAAGGTGTTGGTCAACCATTAAGAATAGCACTTACGGGCTCTAAATTTGGACCTGGAATATATGATATAATTATATCTTTAGGAAAAGAAGTTGTTCAAAAAAGATTAAGCAAGATAATTTAATAAAATTTTTGAAGCTTCTTCTGAAGATGTTGAAGATGATTTTAAATCATTAATGGTTGACTTTATGTCTGATAGTTGTTTTTTAATTAACTCAGGTTTTTTTAAAAAATAAAATACAGATTTAAATATTTCATCTGGATTACAATCTTTCTGAATTAATTCAGGAATAATTTCTTTATCATTTATAATATTTAACATATTTACAAATTTAATTTTTAAAAATAGCTTAGCTATAAAGAAATTAATAAAATTCATCTTATAGATAATAATAGAAGGTATATTTAATTTACACACTTCAAGAGAAACTGTACCAGATTTAACAACTGCAAAAATTGATTTTTTTAATATTTCATTTTTTATTTTATCATCTGAGATAACTTCAGTATTAGGAATATTTTCTTTATTTAGTAGATTAATTAAATAATTTTTAAGTTTATCAGTGGAATGAAAAATAAAATTAAAATCATTTTCTTTATCATTCATTTTTTTTATAAATTTAAAAAGTATAGGTGTGAGAATTTTAATTTCACTTTCTCTACTACCTGCAAATAAAGATATATATTTTTTTTTATCACTTATGAGATTGTTTAATTGTATATTACTATTAATTTCTTCGTCTAACAGAGGGTGTCCAACAAATGTATTTAAAAGGCTTTCTTTATCAAAATATTTCTTTTCAAATTTAAATAATAATAAAATATGATCTAGATATTTTTTCATTTTTTTTACTCTACCCTCTCGCCACGCCCAAACTTTTGGCGCAATAAAATGTATAGTTTTAATTTTAGGATTTTTTCTTTTTACAATTTTAGAAACTCTTAATGAGAAATCGGGACTATCTACACTAAATAATATATCAGGGTTAAATTTTATTATTTCATCTACAGTTTTATAAATTCTATTTCTTATTTTAAAAATGTTAAATAAGACACTTGTAAAAGCTATATATGTAATTTCTTTTAAATCAAAAATTGATTTTATTCCTAAATCATTAAGGTTTGATCCACCAACACACAAATATTCTATATTAGGATTAATCCGTTTAATCTTAGATATTACTGTTGAAGCAAGTTTGTCTCCTGATGCCTCTCCAGTTAATATGAATATTTTCTTCATTTAACCGTAATAAACATCTTATTATTATTGGCAAAACTTATGCATTTATTTTTATCTAAAATGATATTTTCCTTTGATTTTAACACAATGCCTTTAATACCCGCCTTTTTACAATCTTTTAATGTTTCCAAACCTACGGTCGGTAAATCTGCTCTAAGATCTTGTTTTTTCTTTGGAAATTTAACCAACATACCACCAAAAATTTTTATTTTTTTTATTGTCTGAAGCATCTTTTTTGTTCCACTGGACGTTTCTTTACCAATTACTTTGTTATTTCTCAAAACTATACCTTGTGTATGATTGAGTGTATTTAATTTATTTAAATAATTAATACCTTTTTTAATATCCAAAGTTTCAAATTTACTAGGTTTTAATTTCGCATAATTTCCTTTTGATAAAGTTAATTCAGGATTAAAAAAATTTAATTTTATAACCTTTATTTTATGTTCGGCTAAAATCTTAATTAATTCTTTTAATATTGCTGCGTCACCTAATTTTGCAGCTTTTATAATTCTTGGAATGTAATAAATTCCTTTAAGATCAAGTTTAAGTGACGAAATTTTAGGTTTCTCAATTATTCCAGCAAATAATACTCTATTGCATTTTTTTTCTTTGATTATTTCAAGAATTTTTCCAAATTTTCCTATACTAATAAAATAAGAATTTTTATCTTTTTTAAAATTATTATTTTTAGTTAAATCAATTATAAAATATTTTTTTTTCTTTTTTTTTATTTTTTTTAAAATTACTAAAGGTAAATTTTTACCACCTAGGAATAGTCCTATCATTTAATATTTTCTGGTACAGAAATAGGTCTTTTTTTATCACTATTAATAAAATTAATTATTTTACTAACATATATATTTTTTTTAATTTCTTCATTTAAGTTTTCAATATTTTCTCTAAAGATGGCTGACTTAAATATTTCTTTAAAAGATTGATCCAATATTTTTATATGTTCATTTGATATTTTTGCTCTTCTTAAACCAATTAAGTTTAAACCAACCAAATTATTTCTATTGCCTAATGAAAGTCCAAAAGGAATAATATCACTTAAAACTCCAGTCATTCCACCTACCATTGATAATTCGCCTATTCTTGAAAATTGGTGAATGGCACAACTTCCTCCTATTATTGCGTTATCCTCAATTCTAACATGTCCTCCAACTTGGACATTATTTGCTAAAACTATATTATTTCCAACATGGCAATCATGAGCTATATGGGTATAAACCATAATCAAATTATTATTTCCTATTTTTGTAATACCTCCGCCACCTTTTGTTCCCGGGTTTATATTTGAATATTCTCTAATTTTATTATTGTTACCAATAATTATAGAATTTTCTTCACCTTCATACTTCAAATCTTGAGGGTCAGTTCCAATTGATGCAAATGGAAATATTTCATTTCCCGAACCAATATATGTGTTTCCAACTATATTTACATGAGAGTGTATTTTTGTATTGTTTTCAATTTTTACATTTGGTCCAATAATTGAGTAAGGCCCTATTTCAACATTATCTGCTATTTTAGATGCTTCTGATATAATTGCTGTTTTGTGTATCACTAATTATAATTAACAAAAATTTTGAATTATAGTTATCAATAAATATTGCTAATTATTTCCTATCAACGATTGTTGCTGCCCATTGAGCATCGGCCATTTTTTTTTCTCCTACAAATGCTTCACCTTTATATTTCCAAACTCTACCGTGAGATCTGACAGCTTCTATATACAGCTCTAATCTACAATTTGGTAAAACCGGATTTCTAAACTTAGCTTTTTCTATTGTCATTAAAAAAACTAACTTGTTTTCATATGTAGATTTGTCGATACCATTGGCTGTTAATGCAGCCGCAGCTTGACCAAAAGCTTCCACTATAAAAACACCTGGCATTACGGGTTCTCCTGGAAAATGACCTTGTACAAAAAAACTATCTTCTTTTACATTTACAATAGCTGTTGCAGAATGTAGTTTTTTGATATTTATAAGTTCATCAATTAATAACATAGGTTCTCTATGTGGAAGTAATTCTTTAATTTGTTCTTTATTTAATTTATCATTCATAATTATTTATTTTCCATTACAAATTTTTTAATATTTTTTGCAGGATATCCCATAACTTTTGTATTATCAGGTATATTTTTAATAACTCCGCTACCACCACCGATTTTAACATTGTTGCCAATTTTTAAATGTCCTGATATGCCTGCTTGTCCACCTATCATAACATTATTGCCAATCGTTGAACTTCCTGCAAATCCAACCTGGCCTGTGATAATACAATTTTTCCCAATTTTCACGTTATGAGCTATATGAACTTGATTGTCTAAAAAAGAATTATTACCAATTATTGTATTGGATAATGAGCCGCGGTCTATTGTATTATTACATCCTACTTCAACATTGTTTCCAATTACGACCATGCCAATATGCGGATATCGTATATTTTTATTTTTATTAGGAAAAAAACCAAATCCTTTTTTTCCAATAATAGCACCATCAAGTATAGATACATTGTTGCCTATTAATGTTTTTTTTATTATAACGTTAGATCCAATAATGCAATCGTTTCCAATTCTTACATTGCTTTCAATTATTGAATTATGACCAACTGTAGAATTCTTTCCTATTTTAACATTTTCTCCCAATACTACATTTGATCCAAATTTAACATTTTTATATATATTTTTTTTATCAATATTAATGTATTTATTTTCAAATTGATCATTAAGAGAATTTGGATAAAAAAATTCTGTTATTTTAGCTACACTTATCAATACATTATCAACTATAAGTTTTGATTTAAGTTTTGGGAGAAGATGAGATAGTTGCGAAGTTGTTATTATGAAATTTGACTTAGTAACTTTTAATAAATCTTTATACTTTGATGAGTGAAAAAACGTAATATCGTTTTTGTTTGCTTGATCCAAATTTTGAATATTGTTAATTAATACATTTTTATAAGTTTTTTTATTTTTTATATTTAAATATGTTAGCACTTCATGCAAATAAGTTTTTTTTCTTTTTTTAAAGAAAATATTTAAATACTTCATGTCAAAAATCTATTTTGCTTAACTGACTATTTAGTAATTGCATAATCGAATTTGTAATATCTAAATTTTTTTTAGCTGTTATTATGCTTTTTTTTGGAAAAACTATAGTTATAGAATTATCTTCCAGATATTTTGAAATTATTGGGTTTAAAGTCTTCAATAATACTTTTGTATATTTTATTTTTTCTTTATCAATCTCTTTTTTAAACAATAATTTTTTATTTCTATATTTTTTAATTTCACCTTTTAATATATTAATTTTTTTTTCAAATTCGTTTTTTTCAATTATATTTTTTTTTTTAATTATATCATTTTCTTTATCTGCC
>Ga0208411_1000450_pt1 | contig 32014 bp, 30 predicted proteins | sample ETN01SmetaG_4_FD_185793 | JGI IMG/M metagenome (GOLD analysis project Ga0208411, IMG submission 185793) | Marine microbial and viral communities from oxygen minimum zone, Eastern Pacific Ocean - ETNP2014F12-01SV261 (SPAdes) (version 2) | ecosystem: Environmental > Aquatic > Marine > Oceanic ... | reverse complement strand
CCCTCAAAGCACGCATTTTATAGCGGATTTGCTGTTCCTCACAGCGGGTGAGACCGTGTCCCTGAAACCCGTTGCTGATGGACGGATGGACGATTATTCTAAGGAGAGCTGGTGACGACTTCAACGGAAAATAACGAGCAAAAACTGGTCGATGGAATGGGTCGAACCATCGTGAACCTGCGGATATCTGTCACAGATCGCTGTAACTTTCGTTGCACCTATTGTATGCCCGCAGACAACGTGGAATTCATGCCACGAGACAATTTACTCTCCTTTGAAGAAATCACCCGCGTGGCTCAAATTGGAGCGGGTCTGGGAATCAAACGATTACGGCTCACGGGGGGCGAGCCTCTCATGCGTAAGGACCTGCCGGTTCTCATTCGTATGCTGACGCAGGTTGAAGGAATTGAAGATGTCGCGATGACCACCAACGCCTTTTTCCTCAAAGACCACGCAAAAGCTCTGAACGAAGCCGGACTCAAACGACTCAACATCAGTCTCGATGCACTCGACCCGGAAAAGTTTCGGCACGTCAACCGCCGGGATTGCCTTAAAGAAGTGCTGGAAGGAATCAAAATCTCAGCGGAAGAAGGATTCAAATCGATTAAGATAAACGCTGTTGCAATGCGGAATTTCTCTGAATCGGAAATCATGCGGCTCATCAAAATGGGGCGGTCTGATGGCTTCGAAATCCGTTTCATAGAATTCATGCCCCTGGATTCTGATCAAACCTGGGAACGCGACAAGGTATTGTTTGGTCATGAAATCATCGACCTCATCAAGGAAAAACACGAGTTGGTACCAGTCGAAAATTCTCTGGAAATTGGTCCTGCCAGTGAATACGATTTCGCCGACGGCAAAGGGCGTATCGGCATCATCACCGCCGTGAGCAATCCATTCTGCGATCACTGCAACCGCATCCGAATGACAGCCAACGGTAAACTGCGCACTTGCCTGTTCTCCACCAACGAAACTGACCTCAAGGAACTGATCCGTGGCGGCGCGTCCGATGAAGACATTGTAAAAGCCATTCGAGATGCTGTGCTCATTAAAGAACCCGGTCACAAGATCAACCTCGATGACTTCGAACGCCCGCAACGCGCCATGCACGCTATAGGCGGCTGACCTGTTTTCCCCTGCCTGTTCCCGGATTCTTTCTTTCCCCTTTTTCTTATGCTAGTCTGCAAGCAACCATAAACTTCTTAAAATACTTTCAATCATGTCACTGGAACAGAAACTCCTTGGTCTGGAATCGAGAATAGCCGAGTCGGAAAGTGCTCTGGTTGCCTTTTCGGGAGGGGTAGATAGCACACTTGTGCTCGCAGTTGCGAAAAATGTTCTTGGCGACCGGGTCCTGGCTGTCACGGCAGAGTCGGACAGCGTTCCTGAACGAGAATTGCAAACCGCTCAACACCTGACCAAAACACTAAGAGTCAAACACAGGATCATTCGTACTGAAGAAATGTCTTCGCCCGATTATTTGAAGAATCCAGCAAACCGGTGCTATTATTGCAAATCAGAATTGTATGCCAAACTTTCCAAAGTGGCAGAAGAACATAAACTGAGCCACATTCTTAATGGAATCAATCTAGACGACCTGGGAGACCATCGACCGGGAATCACCGCCGCGAAAGAAGCCGGCGTTATCAGCCCGCTAGCGGAGCTTGGATTCAACAAGCAGGATGTACGCGACCTGGCGCGTCAAATGGACCTCCCCAACTGGGAAAAACCTGCACTGGCCTGTCTTTCATCACGCATACCTTACGGTCAACCCGTCACCCCCGAAAAGTTATCGATGATCGAACAAGCCGAGGAAGTATTGCTCGCGGAAGGATTTCGGCAAGTCCGAGTGCGTCACCACGGCGACATGGCGCGTATCGAACTGCCCAGGGAAGATATTCCCAGTCTGCTGAAAAACGGACTCTCAAAAAAAATTAATCGTCACCTGCGGGAAATTGGCTTTCAATACGTCACAGTCGACCTGGAGGGTTATCGGTCAGGAAGTTTGAACGAAGCTTTGAACATGCAAACCTGTAACGCTGAAAACGGAGAAAAGGTTATTCGCTGATGTGGCAAATTGAACTCAAACCAGAAATTAAAAAAGAACTCAAAGATCCGAAAAAGTATGTCAAGGGGATGCAGTTCACTTATAGCGGAATAACCATCACTATGGTGGGCGTCGGGATGATGTTTATTCTCTACTTCATCAAACCGGAGCACGTCCTGCGTCCGTTCTGGATTCAAATACTCGGCCTGGTCGTGGCGGGCTGGGGCGAATGGCTTAAATTTCGCGGGAAGTGAATTGATCTACAAATGCGGGTTAGCTGTAGGGCAAGGCTTTAGCCTTGCAACGCAACCCTAAAAGGTTGCCCTACGAAAGAATAAATAAAAAGCTTCTTCCCCTCCTTACCAAGGAGACCTGTCCAGAGCGAAGCGTGGGAGGTTAGGGGAGGTCACCTGGAAGACTTGTGGTTTTTAGCGGAATTTTTTCCGAGCGCTACCGAACGTTGCGTGGCGATTTCCACTGCGTTCATCAATGTCGTGCGCAATCCGCCTTCCTCCAGAGTATGCAATCCGGAAATCGTAGTCCCGCCGGGCGACGTCACCATGTCCTTGAGTTCACCCGGATGTTTTCCACTTTCCCGCGCGAGCTTGGCCGATCCCAGAACGGTCTGAATGGTCAGGGCATTAGAAACTTCCCGCGACAGCCCGACCTTCACACCCGCATCGGACAGGGCTTCGATAATCATAAAAATATAGGCGGGGCCGCTTCCGCTGAGTCCGGTAACAGCATCGATGTGAACTTCCTCGACATCAACAGTTTGTCCGACCGCCTCGAAAACGCGGTGGGCAATTTTCACATCCGTTTTTGTCGCGTGGTCGCTACTGCAAATAGCCGTCACTCCCTCCTGAACCAACGACGGAGTATTGGGCATGGCCCGCACGACAGAAACTTTCTTCTTACCATCCGCGTCAAGAATATCTTCAATAATATTGATCGACACTCCAGCCGCTACAGAAATAACCAGTTTGCTGCTATCGGCCAGATCCTTAAAACTCTCCAGGGCCTTCCCTACCACCTGAGGTTTGATCGCCAGAATTAATATGTCGCATTTTTGCACCACCTCACGATTATCCGTTGTCGTCTTGACCTTGTATTCCTTGTGCAGGAAGTCCAAACGCTCCTGAATCGGATCGGATACAAAAACACTTTTCGCTTCAATAAACGACGAGGTGATGAGTCCCCTGACTAAAGCTTCGGTCATATTTCCGCCACCTATGAATCCAAGTTTCTTGTTGGTCAACACAATAATATTCTCCTGACAATTTTAATATAGCTAATGGACGATCATTGCTGGTCCACACTTTTTCCATACGGCTATGGATAATCTTTATTTAACCATTATGAGGCAAAGGGCTGAATCATTCAACCTGCTGTGTTTATTTTGTAGAAGGGCGTGGGCCAAACAACGCGGTTCCCACACGAACCAGTGTCGCGCCCTCTTCGATGGCGACTTCGTAATCGTTGGACATGCCCATGGACAGCTCGTCGAGCGACACATTAGGAAAGGCCAACTTGGCACAGGAATCACGCAGTTCTCGCAAACGGACATAATACGGTCGCGACTTTTCAGGGTCGGCATCAAACGGAGGGATCGTCATCAGCCCCTTGATCTTCACTCCCCCAAAAGACGCCAGCCTGTGAATCACTTCCGGTGCATCATCAGGGTCCATCCCAAATTTCGATGCTTCGCCAGACACATTGACCTGAAGGAGGATGGGCATGCAAGTTCCGCGAGCCTGAGCCTTTTCATGAATCGCTTCAGCCAGTGCCGCGCTATCGACTGAATGGATCAGATCAAACAAATCAAAAATAAATTTAACTTTGTTTTTTTGCAAGTGACCGATGAAGTGCCACTCCATTCCATCATGTCCAAGCGTTTCTATTTTACCCTGCGCGTCCTGAATCTTGTTTTCGCCCAGAACCTTTGCGCCAGCGCGCAGGCCCTCGGCAATGGTGTCGGTGTCATGTTCTTTAGTCACCGCAACAAGCCGCACATCCCCTGGGTTACGCCCGACTCTTTCAGCCGTGCCCACAATATGACGATGAACCTGTTCAAAGTTTTTGGCAATCAAGGGAAGCCCCTATCAATCGAAATGACCTGGATAAAATTGGCGGGCTTGTTAAAAGACCTTAACAATAAAAATCTGGACAAAGTGGATGGCGAGACCCTTGGCAGGAGGAACCGACTCAGTAAAGCGCCTGTTTCCCACGCTCACCCGTACGGATGCGGATAGCCTCTTCAACCGGAAGAATAAATATCTTGCCGTCTCCAAGGTTTCCCGTACAAGCTGTCTTGGCGATAGTATCGACCACTTCATCGACCGCCTCGTCTTCTAGGACAATAGTGATCTCAACCCGGGGCAGGAATTGAGGAGCCTTGGCGTCGGGCATGGATGCAAACTGACTCAACGGTTTTCCGATCCCTTTGGCGTCAATGACCGAAAGGCCCGGAACCCCCAGTTCGAAAAGTTTTTCCCTCACTTCTTCGAGTTTCTTATGCTGAATGTAACATTGTATTTTTTTCATAGCATTGGCACAAAAGACTGTACAATCCGTCTCCTTATCGTTCACTAATACGATATGCGAGACAACCCCTTATGGAGACTAGATTGTAAGCCTTTTTAGGTGAAATTGGCAAGCATCATAAACTAGAAGAGAATATTAATTGTGCTTCTAGCTCACATTTATTCCTTCTTCTTTTTGAGTCATGCCTATTTCTTACCAAATTTTCTAACGTAATATGCAGAAAAATCCCTGACGGAAAGCATGCCAATGTTTTTTTATTTTCTGTTACTGCGATATGCCGTATACCATTTTTCCCATGATCAAAAATGCTGTGGCCATCAGTGGATTCGATTCTATGGAAATAATCAGTTGAGACATGATAGACCCGACATGAACCTCGACGGGCTTTTTTCAATTGCGCAATGACTCTTTACGATAGATCGCCTTCGGTCACGATTCCTATGTATTCCCTATCTTCTTCGATTAACACAGACCCTTGCCCCGCATCAAGCATTTTTTGCGCCACTTCTGTAGCAGTGGCCTTAACGCTAATTATGTCTTGGGTCATGTAGAACTTGACTTCATCCATTATTGAATCAACCTATTGAAGGTCACCCTGCCAAGGTGGTAATCTCTTCGATTTCAGGAGCTTCGGCTGATGTTTCCGTTTTGCTTTTATTTTTATTGGCTGGCCCCATTAGCTTCTTCCAGTTTTGTTTTTCCCAGGCGCGGGCTTCTTCGTAATGGCGGTATTCGCGTTCTTTTTTCTTGAACTCGGGATGATGCGCCATCCACATTCCTTTTTTGCGTTTCATGGGCGCTGACTGATGACACATTTCGTGATGCACTGTCAACTCCAACACAGACCGGGGAACAAAGTCCTGATCCAGTCGCGGATGGATTCGGATGAGCTTCTTTTCCGGGTCATAAGAGCCAAACCTGAATGAAGAAAGATTTTTCTTGTTCACCTGCTTGCCCCACTCTACATCTGCTTTAATCTTGCCAGAAAAATATTCATCGTTGAGCCGGTCAAATATCTCTTTCAAGTCGATCTCGATATCGCCAATGAGTTCTGGTTCCGGTGAAGACTCGCTTGCCGCCTCATCACCTTTTAAGAGAGCGCGAACCGTTTCCTTCAATCCTTCTGCCAGACTCTTTTCAGATAAAAGTTTGGAAAGTAATTTCTTTTCCAAAGAGGCAGTAACTTCCTCTTCAGAAATATCGAAACACGCAAAATAATTCTTATTAAAAACTTCCATCTTTAGCGCAAGCTGTTGAGAGTCGATCCTGACCTGGCCCATAAAGTCGAATCCATCTTTTCTGCATCTGAATAGTCTGGAATAAATCAGCGCTTCTCCTCCACTCTCACGAGCGGGTCCGAATACGATGGTGCCGGGTTTTGGGGAGTTTTCAATAATAGAGGCGGGAGCATTTTCCATACAAGTTTCACCTTTCTATGAAAATCACATTTCAGTTAAAACATTAAAAAGAATGGTACTTTAACAGGAGTGGGGTGTCCACAGAGAAATGATTAAAAATATCCTCCAGAGCAAGCCTGATGAGACAAACTTCCTATCCCATTGCCATAACTTTACAACAAATGCAATTTCCTTTAAGGTGCCATTATGAAGACTGTTTTCCTTGCACTCATTCTGTCCGCTGTTGTTTCCTGCACCACTGTGCCGGAACCAGAAACCGTTGCGCCGCCTTACGATGCAGTGGCTGATGTAAACCTGTTTCTTGCCACAACTGACGAGAAAACAGAAGCTCAAGTTCTTGAACGTTTGAAATCGAATAACGTGGACTCTTCCCAGCTGAAACCGCTATTGTCGGCCACGCTTCCAACATCCAGTCGCAAACCTAATGGACTTCACCCTGACATGAAATATAGAATGAGGGGGAAGACCTATTCCTACGCGCTCTACGTCCCCAAATCGGCTACCGCCAAAATGCCGATGATCGTTATCATGCACGGCATGGGAGGAAATGGACCCAACACGATCCGCGGCTGGATGGAACGACTGGGAGATGAATTTATAGTCCTCTGCCCAACTTACCCCATGGGCGCATGGTGGTCGAAAAACGCGGAAGAACTGGTTCTTAATTTAATCAAGGAAACGGGTGCGAGTTACAACATTGATCCCGACCGGGTTTTCCTGGCAGGACTCTCCAACGGAGCCATTGGAGCTTATCTGATGGGAATGTTTTATCCCGACCACTTTGCCGGGATCGTACCCATCGCCGGAAGCATCACGAAACGATACCTGCACTTCCTGGTCAACCTGAACAATACCCCCACTTATATGATCCAGGGTGAACATGACCCTGTTTTCCCCATCGAACTGGCACGCCGAGCCCATAAAATTTTGTCAGACATGAAATCACCGGTAGTTTTCCGCGAACACAAGGAGCGCGGCGCGGCACATGGAGGACACTTCCTGCCAGAATCTGAAGTTCCCGCTCTGGTCGAATGGCTCAAAAAACAAAAAAGAATCACTGCCCCAAAAGTGGTGCGTATGACGCGGGAAGAAAATCACATGAAGCGTATCTTCTGGACCGGTGTGACCCGCGGCTATAAACTGGCCGCATTGCAGATCCCCGGCCCGGAAATGGAACCGCTCAATGTACATGACGGAAAAATAGCTACGTTATTCGCTATCGACAAGGGGGATAATCGATTTGAAACGATGGGGAAGAATACTTTGGAATTCGAGATATATCTTTCATCTGACCGCGTAGATTTTGAAAAATCCGTGGTCGTTACATTTCAGGCCATCCGGGATGAGGGCAAACAACTTGTTCCCGGTGAAAAGTTCGTGGCCTTTCATGAAAAAGTTGAAAAGGACATTGCTGTTCTTTTACGTGGATTCAAAGAGTTTCGCGATCCGGGCTTCTTGTTTGACGCAAAGATCACCGTTTCCGCAGAAAAAGCTATCGAGTTTGCCGCCTTGCCATGACTCTGCCAAGCAACCTTCCACAACCCGACAGAATCCATCTGCTGGAAAAATCGCGCGACCTTCTTGGGTGGCAATTGATCCAGGAATCACTCGCCAGTTTCACCTGTTCTCCGGTCACATCCGACCTTTGCCGTTCACTCGTCCCTTATGACGATGTCGAGTCCGCGAACAATGCCCTCGACACCACAAAGGAAATGGCTGAACTCCTGGCCGGAGGCGATTCCTTTCCCATCAATCCGTTCGATGATTTTATCCCTATTCGCGAAGAAGCTCTGGAAAGGCAAATGCTGGACTCCGCACAATGCCTTGCTGTTCTAAAATTATTGCGCGTTGTTCGCAATGTTCATCGTTCGATAGCAAAACAAAATGATTTTCCGCTTCTTAAATTGTTAAACGAGCGGCTCGATCCGTTATCCTCCCTTTTCAAAGAATTGGAGCGGTGCATTGATGATGAAGGAGAAATTAAAGAAAATGCCTCGCCCGAACTCAGGCAAGCCATACGCGAAGTACAGGCGGCAAAACAGAAACTGGAATCCAAAGTAAGTAAACTGTTTTCCAATGAAAACTACAAGGAAGCGATTCAGGACAGTTATCACACAGAAAGAGAAGGCCGGTTGGTCATTCCCGTGAAATCTGACAAACGCTCGCAGGTTGAGGGAATCGTCCACGACAGTTCAGGAAGCGGGCAAACTTTGTATATCGAACCCTCATCTATTGTCCCACTCAACAACCAGCTTAAAATAAATCGACTGGCAGTGGATCGAGAAAAAATATTAATATTGCAGTCACTGACCCGACAGGTCATAGATTCCGGCGAAACCATGGCAGAAAATATGGAGACGCTTGTCGAACTCGATTTCATATACGCCCGGGCAAAACTGGCCAAGCTGATGGAAGCTCGACGATGCCCTATTGAATCCGAATGCGAATTGAAACTCAACAAAGCCCGCAACCCGGAACTGATACTGAACCGGCAAGATGTCATACCCAACGATATCGCATGGAGTGAATCCACTCATGTGATAATCATATCGGGACCCAACACAGGTGGTAAAACGGTGACCCTCAAAACAGTCGGCCTGATGTCCCTCATGGCTCGCGCTGGATTGTTCCTGCCAGTAGAAGAAGGGTCGCAAATCCCCTTCTACCCGGAAGTCTATGCTGATATCGGCGATGACCAGAATATCGAGCTCAGCCTGTCAACATTTTCAGCCCACTTGCAAAAAATAATCCATATTGTTAACCATGCTGTTCCGGGTTCGCTGATCCTGCTTGACGAATTGGGAATTGCCACCGACCCGCATGAAGGAGCATCGCTGGCAGAATCAGTATTGACTGAGTTAAACAACAAGGGGGTGACCACTCTCGTCTCGACCCATTACCTGGCGCTAAAACTTATGGCACAAACACGTAACGGATTCCTCAACGCATGCACAGAGTTTGATGCCAAATCGCAAACACCCACTTACCGCCTTATTTTTGGTGTGCCCGGTCACAGCGCCGCTATCGACACGGCCGAGCGACTTGGCCTTCATGAAAGAATCACCAGGCGGGCAAGAGAAATCTATCAGTCACATGACACGCGAGCCGACACGGTACTGAAAGACCTGACCCAACAACGACTCGAACTGCAAAAGGAAAAAGAAGCTTTAGAGGCAAAGAATCTTGAATTGGAAGATTTGGCAAGGCAACAACGTTCGCACACTGAAAGCCTGAGGGAAAAAGACCGTAAATTTAAATCTGAAAAGTCCAAACGAATTCAATCCGCTGTGCGCGAAGCAAAAAACCAGGTCCGCCAAATGATGGAAGAGGTGAAAGGAACCAGTGAAATATCAAAACTGCGCAAAACAGAACGTCAGTTGGGAGCCATGGGGCGAATGCCGCTGTCTGCTCATCGCGATGATCTTTCCGAGTGGGTGGTGCCTTCTGAAAAACTGCGCGAGGGCGACCTAGTTCTGATAGAAAACTATGGAACGACAGGAATGCTGTTGGAAAACCCCGCAGACAAAAAAAAGGTTCGGGTTGGGCTGGGCAATATAGAAACGGTTATCGAAACCAGGCGACTTAAAGGGAGCCTGAACAAGAAGAGAGCGCCGGGGAAATTACCCCGACAAGTCAGTATGAACGTGCATACAGAATCCACCTCAAATGTTAAAACAACCTGCGATTTACGCGGGATGAATTCCGAGCAGGCGCTCGCTACCATGGAAGCTTTTCTGAGTCAGGCGATTGTCAGCGGAGTGGGACAGGCGACCATCATCCACGGACACGGTATGGGAACAATCAAAAGCCTGGTCAGAGATTACCTGTCGTCAACCGGAATATGCAAAGAGTTCTCTCCCGCCTCAAGAGAAAATGGAGGAGATGGCGCGACTGTTGTCGAATTCTAGATTCTCGTGAATCTATAAATCGGAACTAGAGATACTGGCATATTAAGAGCAAACATCGCCGTTACAAATTTTTCAGGAAGGAATCAGATCATGACTGGAAAGACTTCGCTTGGCCTGGGAGCTTGTCTGATAATTATACTGTCGCTGACTTTCCCGCTGGAGGCAAATCCGACAAATCAAATCACCCTGCGCGGGAAACCGTTGACCTTGATTGGGGAAAGGGTGCAGATTGGAAAAACACTGCCAGACGTCAAACTTCCCGACCTGTCTCTAAACATGGTCGACTTGAATTCCTTCAATGGAAAAGTGACGATTGTAAGTGTCGTTCCTTCCCTGGATACTCCCACCTGTGAAAAACAGACTCATATTCTCAGCGAAGACAATGACGGATTAGATAAAACTGTCCGTCTGGCAACGATCAGCCGGGACCTCCCTTTCGCTCAGAAGCGGTTCGCCAAAGAGGCGAACATAAAAAATATTCAATTTCTATCAGATTACAGGCTGGCTGAGTTTGGGACCCAAAGCGGTCTACTGATTGATGAAAATCGGTTGCTGGCCCGTGCTGTGATGGTCCTTGATCGGCAAGGCATTATTCGCCACCTCGAAATTGTCAAGGAATTGGCACAACTTCCTGATATGAAAAAAGCCTTTGATGCGGCCCGCTCCTTATGACTTAATATTGGCCTGGCGAGTTGGCTTGACAGGTTCTTTAAACATCCTGCAATAATATATCTCAAAATCACGACAACCTGATTTCAACTCCGACACCTTGCTCACACCCAGTTCTCTCAGTCGGACCAGAATTTCTTTGCGTTTAAGCATGACAACCCTCGATAAACGCCCCATATACATACTCTATCGACCAGCCCTCCCCTTGACCTGAAGGGAAAAGAAACATTCTCTGCAAAAACATATCTGCTCGAAAGCATGGATGATCGGTGAGAGGAGGAAACTCTTTATCGGAAAGAAATGATGAAGCCCTCAAAGGAACTGTGGGCAACACATTTGGCAGGTTGAATATCAATCAAACACCTTGACCAGATGGTCAAACCTGTTTTTAGATTTCTTAATTTTTTCTTCGTTGCCCAAAACGCAGACGTTACCCGAGTCCTTAATTTTCCTGAACAAAGGGGCGAATGATTTAACGTCCTCCAGGCGGGTGGACAGTAATTCATCCCTACGTTTCTGTTTTAATTCGTAAGTCTTTCCAACCATATGCTCAACCATCGCGATCATCCCTTTACGATCTGCTGTGAGTGGCGGGTCCAGGTGTCCGACACAGCCAATCAGAATCTTCGTCAGCTCCTTCTCGGAAAAATCCAGGTTTTCAAGGTAATCTGCGATTTGATCATACACATCAAGAGTCTCTGATAAATTTGGGTCACGGTAAGAAACCAAACCGTAATCGCCGCTAAGCGAATCAAAGGAGCTTTGACTTCCATAGGCTCCTCCTTGAACACGCACCCGGTCCCATAAATAACAAGTACGAAGAACAGAGTTCAGGGCATCAAATTTTCCACTGTATTTCATGCCCAGCTCAAATAGGTTAGCTCCTTTACCAACATATTGAACTGCACTGGCCGTCAAAAAAGCTTCGTTCTCTAATTCCGATTCAAATTTAAACGGTACGGAATCCCTTCTTTCATCAGATAGAATTTGAACCAATGCCATCACTCTTTTTTCAATTTTCTTATAGTCACTTTCAGGAACGGTGATATTCGCTACGGCATTCTGTTTGGTTAATAAAGTCCGGGCAACGCCTCTGAATTCTTCTGCAACCTCATCGGGATTCTTCTCCGCACAAACCAGCAACTTTTCCAGGAAATGGTAATAAGAAATTCCCTCCGCAAGCTCATTGTAACGGCCCAGTGGAGACTGGTAGGACTGCAATCGCGAAAGGACAAAATGATTTCCGGAAGAAAGGATCGAGTCTTCCATATCAGCTTTCGCGCTCTTTATAATCTCAACAAGACGCTTTGGACTGTCGAAATTATACTCACCTATCAACTCTTCCCAAATATCGAAAAGATTACCCACATTTTCCATGAGCGCCTTCCCATTGAAGAAAACATGAGACCGTATACTGCGATGATCATCAACCAGAGCAGAGGTGAAATGCCAGGAACGCAATCCACCAGTATGAATACCAAGTAATTGCGAAATTTCCATATAACTGTGCCGCTGGGTCCCCATGCCCAACACCAACCTGCCTATGAGCGGAAGGTATTGAAGTTTTTCAGGCGGCACTCCCATGGCATCGAATCCTATTTGTACATAGGCTATTTTATTGGTAAATAAATCGTGAAATAAAATTTCAGGACTCGACCCCCTCTTCACCTCTGTGGGGAACCGTTCACTCTCTCGCTTGATATCCGTAAGATCCAGGCTAGGCAGTTTCTCTAAAACCTCAGGCGAGTCCGGCTTGATCTGCGCGGCCTGAAGTATCCGGGTTTTCTCGACCAGACTGTCAATCGCCTCTGGAGACATGGAAGATTTTAAAGCCTTCATTTTTTTTCGGATTTTAGCATCTTTCCTTTTCGCCAGATCTGCCTTGGGAACAGCGAGCACAATGCTCTGGTGATTGTTGTTTAGAAGATATTTATCTATCAAACGCTCAAAATATCTATCGCCTGACTTGCGCTTGATCTTACACATGAGCTTGTCGTACTTCAGATGCACGAAAGGGTCTGAACCGTATAACCATGAAGCCAGAGTCTGGATGTTGTAGACAATGCCCTTGGGAAACCCACCGAAATTCGATTCGCGTAATTTAAAATCGAACGAATTCACGGCAGACTTCACCATGTCCTCTTCGATTCCGTCATCCACCAGATTTTTCAGAGTGGAAAATATAAGATCAAGAATTTTGTCTTCATTATCAGCTTCTGTTCCTTTCAAGCCTACGGCAAACATCGTTTCAAAACGGTTATCATCAAATCCACCGCCAATAACCTCGCTTCCCAGTTCAGAATCGATCAGCGCTTTACGCAAAGGAGAGGCAGAAGTTCCAAGCAATAGATGACTTAAAATATTAAAAGCCATGCAATGCTCATGGTTGATAGATTTATTCAGCTTTAAACCAACCACCACGAAGGTTTTCTTTTCAAGCGACTCATCTTTTGAAACAGGATAGGAAATGACCTTACGTTTGGGCTTTCTGAAACGTCTCTGGACACCGACCGCAGACTCTACCTCAATGGCCTCAAAATTCTGAAGATATCCCCGATGAAGAAAATCCAGATATTCACGAGTATCCCCGTCACCGTAAAAGAAAATCCGGCTGTTCGATGGATGGTAATATTTTGCGTGGAAATTTTTAAACTCCTCATAAGTCAGTTCAGGAATCGCATCAGGATCTCCACCCGACTCACAACCGTAAGTTGTTTTCGGGAAGAGAGAGTGCGACAAATGCCTGTCAAGAATACTTTCCGGACTGGAGAAAACGCCCTTCATTTCATTGAACACAACCCCTTTATAGGTAATCTCTTTATCAACAGCTTCCAGTTCGTGATGCCAACCCTCCTGCATGAAAGTCTCGGCCGTGATGTTTGGATAAAACACAGCATCAAGGTAAACATCCATCAAATTGAAAAAATCTTTCTTGTTTCTACTGGCTACGGGGTACATGGTTTTATCGGGAAACGTCATCGCATTCAGAAAAGTCTGCAAACTCCCTTTCAGCAATTCAAGAAAAGGTTCCTTCACTGGATATTTTCGTGACCCGCACAACACACTGTGCTCAAGAATATGAGCAACCCCACGATCATTGGAGGGAGGAGTTTTAAACGTAGCGCTAAAAACCTTATTGTCGTCATCGTTTTCCATGACAAGCACCTCGGCACCCGTTTTCTCATGCGTGAACAACAAAGCCAGCGAATTTAATTCGGAAATGGATTCCTGCAAACTCAATCGAAAACCTGAATAACTTTCCCCAGATTCAAAACTCATTATTTTCCTTTCATATTCCTACAAAAGCACGCTTCCCGGTATCGTTCTATTGCAAAAACAAACACTGCACCGCTTGGATGCTATTGCAAACACAATAGATTCATATTATCCACAAGCTCTAAACTGGTTCTGGGAAATTCATGACACCTTAATTTCCAGGCCAATCGGACAATGGTCTGATCCCATCACTTCAGGCCGGATAAAAGAATCTTTCACTTTACTCATTAAATCTTCGGTGACAAAAAAGTAGTCAATACGCCAGCCTATATTCTTCTTGCGCACATTGGCTCGGTAACTCCACCAGGTATAATGATCTGGCTCCTGACAAAACTCGCGGAAGGTATCAACATAACCATGTGCGACAAATTTGTCCACCCACGCCCTCTCCTCAGGAAGAAACCCAGAATTTTTCTCATTGGGTTTTGGGTTTCGCAGGTCAATCGCCTTGTGCGCGGTATTAACATCTCCAGTGATAACCAGCTTTTTACCCTCCGCACGCAACGCTTCGCAATGATCGAGAAAAGCGTCATAGAAATCCATTTTATACTGCAACCGCTCTGGGCCACTGGTACCGTTAGGAAAATATATATTCAAAAGGTCAAAATCCTTATACTCCAGCCGGATGACACGCCCCTCCACGTCAAACCTGTCAATCCCCATACCCAGATGAATTCCTCGTGGCTTTTTTTTACTCCACACCCCCACACCACTGTAGCCCTTTCGCTGAGCCGGATTCCAGACCGCGCGATACCCAGCGGGGTCAGCCACTTCCCTGGTCAGGTCGTTGGGCGTTGCCTTGATTTCCTGCATACACATCACATCCGGCGCCTCATCATGAAACCAGTCCATAAAACCTTTTCGCACAACGGCACGCATGCCGTTAACATTCCAACTCATAATTTTCATATTCATCCTGTATTTCCAAGGCACAATGCCCGCTGATATCCGAGACAAAATTGATCCCGACAAAACCGATCATGGGCGAATATACTCTCACAAAAACCTGAATGAACCAACGAGTAAAAAACATCGCCCAATCCCAGCCCGTTCTTTCCAGTGGATCGTAATATTCTGACAATCACGGGAAAAGAATTTGTTCAATGATAACGCCATACACTATAATTCCCCTTAACAGACAGGAATGAAAGAATTATGCCGACACCAGAATTGCGGGTTAAAAATTTAAAAGTGGCGTTCACAACTGGCGATGAGGAACTGATAGCCGTCCATGGAATCAGCTATCAGCTCAACCGAGGTGAAACACTCGCATTGGTTGGAGAATCCGGTTCAGGAAAAACAGTGAGTGCGTTATCCGTCCTGCGACTGATCCCAGAGCCGCCGGGGAAAATACTGAGCGGTGAAATCCTTTTCGATGACAAAGACCTGCTGAAGCTCCAGGCTAAAGAATTGCGGGAACGACGCGGACGTGATATCGCCATGATCTTTCAGGACCCTATGACTTCGATGAATCCTGTCCTCACCATCGGTGAGCAAATCATAGAAACGCTCCTGCGTCACACGCCGCTTTCCCGTAGCGGGGCGCGAGTGAAAACCATTGACCTGTTGAACCAGGTGGATATCCCTTTCCCCGAACAGAAACTTGATCAATATCCGCATCAGTTCAGTGGCGGAATGCGACAACGGGTAATGATTGCGATGGCACTATCCTGCTCCCCGCGCGTACTCATCGCCGATGAACCGACAACAGCGCTCGACGTTTTAATCCAGGCGCAAATCATTGAACTATTGAAACAAATAAAAAAAGAATCACAAATGTCTATCCTGCTCATCACACACGATCTCGGAGTCGTTGCAGAAATTGCCCAGCGCGTCATGGTAATGTATGCTGGAGACATCGTTGAAACAGGGCCAGTCAGTAAACTGTTCAGAGCCTCTCTTCATCCTTATACCAGCGGACTCATAAATTCCGTCCCTGCATTGAAGGCTACCCCGCAAAAAAACTTCCGGCTGAGTGAGATATCGGGAACGGTACCCTCACTTTCGCAAATCCCTTCCGGCTGTCCGTTTCACCCCCGCTGTCCTTCAGCAGAAACGCGTTGTCGTACAGACAAACCCCGTCTTAAGGAAATCGCTCCTGATCATGCCGTGAGCTGTTGGTTGCATCCATGACAATTCAAACAAAAACAACTCAAGCTCCATTACTTGAAGTGAGAAATATCAAAAAACACTTCCAGGCCAAAGGTATCAGCGGCGAGACACAAACGGTGTATGCCCTGAACGGTATTTCCTTCACCCTTCGAGAAGGAGAAACGCTAGGACTGGTCGGGGAATCCGGATGCGGGAAATCAACCGCCGCGCGTACTGTCTTGCGATTGATCGAACCCACCGCCGGTGAAATTCTTTATCGCAATCAAGACCTGCTCGCCTTGAGACCAGATAAAATGCGCTCCTTACGCAAAGAAATGCAAATCATTTTTCAAGATCCCTTTGCCTCCCTCAATCCGAGAAAGCGGATCGACAAGATTCTGGAAGAACCCTTTGACATCCATGGGTTCACCAATCCCTCAAAAATAAAAGAACGTGTCGTAGGGTTGTTAGACAAAGTGGGCCTGTCATCCGACCAGGCAGACAAATATCCTCACGAATTCAGCGGCGGGCAGCTACAACGCATCGGAATCGCCCGGGCCATTGCATTGAATCCGAGTTTGATCGTTGCCGATGAACCGGTTTCCGCGCTCGATGTTTCTATTCGCGCCCAAGTGATCAACCTGCTCCTCGACCTCAAGGAATCAATGCAAATATCCTATTTGTTCATTTCCCATGACATGGCCATAGTCAGACACTTCTGTGACCGTGTGGCGGTTATGTATCTTGGAAAAATAGTTGAACTTGCCGACAGCGAACCACTGTACAATAAACCACAGCACCCTTACACAGAAGCTTTGCTGGCGGCGATTCCATCCATTGATCCGGAAACGAAAAAAGAACGCATGAAAATTAAAGGCGACCTTCCGAACTCCATGGACATGCCCAGAGGATGCGCCTTCCATACACGGTGCCCCATTCGCGAGAAACAATGCGAGGAATCCATCCCGCAACTCAAGGAAGCGCGACCCGGTCATCATGTCGCCTGTTTTCTAAGGGAGTGAATACAAAACAATGGACATTGGAGTTATTTCTGACACCCACGGACTCGTTCGCCCCGGAGTGTATGACGTGTTCGAGGGAGTGGACCTCATCCTGCACGCAGGCGATATAGGGAGTCGCGATGTAGTCATCGAACTGGAAGCCATCGCTCCCGTCAAAGCGGTCGCGGGAAATGTAGATGTGGGCTTGGCAAACCTTTTTCCTAATCAGCTTATTTTCGATCTGGATGGTCGAACCTTCAAGCTCCAGCATATTTTTCACAGCATTCCCGACTCAGGCCAGTCCACATCCATACCCATTAAAAAAATCATAATCTTTGGACACAGCCACCAACCGGCGAATGAAAAGGTGGGAGACACGCTGTACTTTAATCCGGGAAGTGCAGGACCCCATCGCCACAACACACCGGTCTGCGTAGGAAAATTGACGCTGGAAGATAATCTGGTGTCAGGAGGGATCGTTCATCTTGAGTAGTGACAAACTCAATTCAAACGATTACGGTTTTTTCAACAGGTACTCAATCGCTTCAAAAGTTTCCTCAGACTCCCAGTTTTTGGCACCATCCACCCTGGCGACAACCCTGCCTTCGCGGTCAATCACATAAGTGAAGGGAATCGTCACCGAAGGATAAAGCCGTTCCACCTCTCCCTTAGCATCCAGCAAAACAGGAAAGGAAAGTTCATACTCATTGACAAAAGACTTTATTTGCGCAGACGCGTTTTTGTCGATGGTCACAGCAAGCACCGTCATCCCTTCCGAACGGTAACGGCGATAGAGGTTCTCGAACGATGGCATCTCCACACGGCAAGGGGCACACCAGGTTGCCCAGAAATTCAGCACCACCACTTGCCCGCGATATTTTTCCAAGCTTTCGTGATTCCCCTTCAGGTTCCGCAAAGTAAAACCCGGTGCCAGATACCCGACATCAGCTTTTTTCTGATTAAAATTCTTTTGGGTTTTTACATCATCTACAGAAATTGGGGCTTCTATAAAATGTTCGAAGAAAAACAGGATGGCCCCGACAAAAAGAACGGCGAAAAGAAGGACGTACTTTTTAATGGGAATATAAGTGGTCTTTTTTGAGTCGCTCGACTTCATCTTTCATCTTCTCAACTTTAATCCTCTGCCCCATCAACACAAAATAAAGCAGAGTGAATGCTCCCAGAGAGACCATAAGTGTCGCCACCATGGAAGGGTCCATTCCCTTGCCCAACCCTTCCTCCGATATCATCTTGGGTTGTGGATGAACGGAGTTCCACCAGAGAACAGAAAAGTGAATGAACGGTATATCGAGGAATCCCACAATACCAAGAACTGCCGCTAAACGGGCGCGCATGGAACCCGCATCGGTCTGAGCGCGGAGCATCAGGTAAGCCACATAGATGAGCCATAATATCAATGTGGAGGTCAGACGAGCGTCCCACATCCACCAAACGCCCCAGATAGGTCGTGCCCAGATCGGCCCAGTGATCAAAACCAGAGAACAGAAAATCACGCCAATTTCCGCAGAAGCCAGAGCATAAATATCCCACTCCCTTTCCTTCTTCCACAAAAAAAGAATACTGCTGAGAAAAACAATAAAAAATGAAAAGAAGGCCAGCCACGCCGCAGGAATATGAAAATACATGATGCGCTGTACCGCGCCCTCAGTCTGTTCCGTTGGCACATAAATAAAAATGGCAATCATCGCCACCAAAAATGCAACAATAGTAAGCCAGATCAGAATCGAGCCATCCTGTTTGTTTTCGTCACTCACCCTTGGTTCCCTTTTCAACAGCCTCTTTAATAAGGTCCAGATCGTTTTGCAAGGACCGCTGATGTTTTTTTATACGAAACAGGTAATAGAAAACCCCGCCCCACACAAATAAATTGGCCGCAAACAAATACCCCAGGTTATTCATTCAACTCACTCCTCCAGAACAAAATCGATCGTCATGATAGAAACCGCAATATATATAATATCGAAGCACAAGGTCAAACCCACCCAGTTCATCATGCCCGATAAGGGCTCACCCGACAGCACCTGCCCCGTCATCTGCACAGACCCAATAACAACAGGGACCATCAGCGGGTAGAGCAGAATGGGTAACATGATATCACGCGTTTTGAGATTCACCGACAAAGAAGAAAGAAGCGTCCCAATCGCGCAAAATCCAAGCGTCCCAACTAAAATCACATAAAGTAACGGTAATAGATGCGGGAGCAGATCGATATTAAAAAAAATCATGAAAAGGGGCAGGATAAATGCCTCCATAATCAGTAAAAACACAAAGTTGCTGACCAGCTTTCCAAAATAAAGCGCTGTCCTGTCCACAGGTGCGAGAAGCAACCCTTGCAGACACCCATTCTCCTTTTCCAGCATAAACGAACGGTTGAGCCCTATCGTTCCCGCAAATAAAAATGCCACCCACAACACACCGGGTCCAATTTCCCTCGCCCCAACAATACTTAGATTAACTGAAAAAACAAAAATAATAATGACGAGAAGCGCAAAAATAAACATCGAGCTGAACAACTCGCGCGTCTTCAGCTCCGTAATAAAGTCCTTCCAGACAATTGCCGCCACCTGATTAAGATATCCATTCATAGCGCTGACAAAGCCCCCGGCTCACATCTCATAGTTCCAAAGTTTCAGTATAAAGTTTTTCAAAATTTTCCCGGTCGATGCGATCGATCGATTCCAGCATCGCAAACCGTCCTTTATTCTGTATCGCCACCCGATCACACATCTCAAGTCCGCAAGACATATCATGCGTGGTCATAATGAGAGTTCGTTTACCCGTATGCAACTCATGCAGGTGATCCTTAAGCACATTTGTCGCCTGCAAGTCTAATCCGGTAAACGGTTCATCAAAAAACAAAACCGATGGATCATGCAAAGTTGCCCTGGCGATAGTCAGCCTTTGTTGCATTCCGCGGGAAAAAGTCCGTACCCGGTCATGCCTGCGCAATTGGAGCCCCACCTCATTAATGGCCTTGTTTGCCTTATCCTCCAGATCATTCAAACCGTAAAGCTTACCGTAAAACAAAAGATTTTCCAACGCTGTCAGGTCCGGATACAAGCAGGTCGCATGGGAGATAACTCCGATTTCCTTTCTCAACCGCACACTGCCGCCCAACACATCGAAGCCCGCCACAGTAGCCGACCCGGAAGTGGGCCGGGTGAGACCGGAAAGAATCTTGATCAAAGTCGTCTTACCCGCCCCGTTCGGACCGAAAATGGTAAGAAACTCGCCCTTGTTTAAATCGAAACTGATCCCCTCCACAGCCCGCAGATATCCAAAATCTTTCCGGATGTCTCGAACCTTAACAACGGGATCGGATGAAACAGGGTGGGTTTGCTCGCTCATGCAGAATACCATCGCAGGCCAAAGGCTCTTGGCGATGAAAAATAGGTGGGGTTTAGCAGCCGCCACCTGAAATAATTACTACTGGTTATCAACTGTTTACTCAAAGGAAGTTCCGCTAAGCAAGAAGCAGGTTTTTTGCGGACGACTTGCCGCCTTTTCTCTTATCTTTTTCCAACGCATCGATTTGTTCAAGGATGATTATCGCCTCCTCTTCAAGCTTTTGCCGCAGGGATTCATAATCCTCATTTGATACCTTGTCAGTCTTAAGATCGATCTCCAGTTCCTTGATCGCCAGCAAAACCTCTTCCTTTCGTACCAGAAGATGTTTGAACGCTTCTTCCAAAGGATCAACCTCTGCGAAGGGACGAGTCCTGGGTAATTTACCGAATAGCGGAATACCAACAATAACGATGACCCCGACAATCAGGAGTAGTTCAATGAAATGAATAAAACTTATGTTCATGTTTCCAGTCGATTCAGTTCATCCTGCAACCGGTTAGAATATTTACTTGACCCTGTAGCATCAGTCGGCTTGCCGCTGTCCGCGTCCGACACCTCAGCCATCTCATTATCCGGCAGTTTTTTCTTAACCCAAACGCCGAGAAGCCTGCGTAACCCGAGCCCCCCAACCAGGATCGCTCCAAATGGTATGATCCAGGCTGTGAGGTTGAACCCTTTTTTAGTAGGAGCGGAAAGGATCGTTTCACCATGCTCCTCGACCTGTTGCTTAATAATTTGCTCAACCGTCAATCCCGACTCAAGCATTTTGGAAAATTTTTTACGCGTTTTATCTGCTGTGGAACAGGTGCAGTTTTCGAGTACCTTGCCGCACTTATCATCGCACTTGCACATCAAAGCGTTTTCCAAATCTGCTAAAATGGCTCCCGCGCTGGCCGATCCCGCACTCGCGACGGCTATAAATAATACCGCAACAAAAACCAAAACTATTTTTTGAGCGCGACGTGTCATATTCACTCCTGTGCAGGAGAAAACACGATCTCCTGACGTTTCAATCGTTCCAGCCGTCGGCGCTGTTCCAATCTGTCCGGCCATGCGCAGACTATTGTCCCCAAAGCGATAACCCATCCGCCCATCCACAGCCAACTCACCATCGGATTATAATAAACTTTAATCGTTGCCGAATCATCTTCCGAAAAATCCGCAAGAATCACATAAAGATCACTGGCCAGAGTAGACCTCACATCCACTTCCGATACCGGCTGTTTTTGTCCTTTGTAAAATTCTTTTTCCGGCCGCGCCGTCCAGATACGTCTCCCGTCTTTTTCAACAGCCAGTTGCGCGATGATGCGAGTCTTGACCGAAGTAGCCTGTACAGCGGCGAGTTTTTCATACCGCAACATATAATCATTTATCTCAATTGTGTCGCCTGTCTTAACGCGCTTCTCGACATGCGTTCCGTAGGACTGTGATGCGGCAATACCCGCGTAAATCATCACCACTCCAATATGAACGATATATCCTCCATAACGCCTCTTGTTATGCCAGATCAAGGAACCCAGAGCGGCCACCGTAGTTGCCTCATGCGAGTCACGCCGTGCAATGGTTCCCTTGAAAAACTCAAGAAGAATCGCAGACATGACAAAAATACAAAGAATGAACGCGATATAAGTATAAATTTCTGATCGGTTGGATAACGGAAGCAAAGGATACAAAGCCGCTCCACCGAACAAAGCCACCGCCACAGGTTTTTGAAAATTCTTTTTCAGGTTGGACCAGGTAGCCCTTCGCCATGCGATGACAGGACCAATGCCGATCAACGCCAGCAATGCCAAACCAATCGGAACATTGACCTGATTATAAAAAGGTGGCCCCACAGTAATCTTGACTCCACGCACCGCTTCGGAAATGATTGGGAAAATCGTCCCCCAAAACGTTGCGAATCCGATTCCAAGAAGCAACAAATTATTAAACAAAAAACTCGCTTCGCGTGAAAGAAACGAGTCCAGTTCATTTTTACTCTTAAGCAGAGGCAAACGCCAAGCGATCATCACCGAACAAACAGCAATTATGAAAAAGAGAAAACCCAGAAAATAATACCCCAGTGTCGCCTCATCAAAGGTATGAACAGATTGAATGAGTCCGCTCCGAGTAATAAACGTTCCAAAAATGGTCATCACAAAAGTGAGAAGAACGAGGGACATGTTCCACACCTTCATCATGTCTTTCTTTTCCTGGATCATGACCGAATGCAAATAAGCCGTCGAGACAATGAGTGGCATGAAGGCGGCATTCTCCACCGGATCCCATGCCCAGTACCCCCCCCACCCCAACTCGACATAAGCCCAGCTCGCTCCAAACAAATTCCCCATGCACAGAAAAAACCATGACACAATCGTCCACTTTCGAGTCAAACGAATCCAGCCATCATCCAGGTTTTTCGTAATGAGCCCCGCCATCGCAAAAGCAAACGGAACCGTAAATCCAACATAACCCAGATACAAAGTGGGCGGATGAATGACCATCCAATAGTTCTGCAACATCGGATTTAATCCACGTCCATCTTCAGGCGGTAAAGGAATACGCTCAAACGGATTGGTGGAGAAATTAAGCAGGACAAGAAAAAAAACGGTTATCCCCAGCATAATAGCCATTGCGTAGGGGACAACAATCAAGCTCTTCTTGCGGTTCTGGAAATGCACGACCAGCGTGTAGGTTGAGAGAAGAAGAGTCCAGAATAAAAGCGAGCCTTTTTGCCCGCCCCAGAACGAACTGAACTTGTAAAAATAATCCAGCTCGATATTGGAGTACGCGTATACATACTGCAAACTGAAATCGTTTGCAAAAAGAGCTTTCCAAAGAGCGATGGAAGAAATCATCACACAAGCCCACGTGATGAGCGGAATCTTGTCCGCGCTCAAATAAAGGTCAATGCGGTTGCCGCGTGCAGACATGACATAAGCCACCGCCCCGTAGAGAGACGTGGCCAGCGCCACCATTAAAGTAAATTCACCTATATCGTTCATAACTTCCTTAGTCTCATTCAATTCTCAATCAGGCAACACTCCTCCCTGATTAATACCTGAGGGGCACCTTCACACTGAGAAAAAAATTGAGGGAATTAAATTGTTGTCTTAGGCAAGGAATCAATATTATTAAGGACCGGTTCCGGTTTTGACTGATAGTCAGGAAGACTTCCCGGATGCATTTTACCGGCTTCCTTTTCCGCTTCATATTTCGAAGGACAACTGGTCAACAGCGTGTTTGCGTGAAACACACCCTGCTTGTCCAACGTCCCCTCGACAACCACCTCCCCACCATCCTGAAACATGTCCGGCGTCACCCCCTGATAAACCACATTCAGGTTGCTGGTTTTTTCTTCAATAGCAAATTGGACACTGAGGTAATCGTTGGGGTCCCGTTCAATAGAGCCCGCGACCACATTACCTTTGACCTTCAGCCCCGTTCCCTGATAGGAGACTTTCTGCTCCATCAGTTCGCTGACCGTGAAGAAATATGTGGAAGTGCTGTTGATTCCCGTCGCAATGAGATACCCGATGGCTCCCACAATCAGCAACGAGCCAAGAGCAAATTTGACTTTTTTATGGTCCATAGCTTTTTAAAACCCATTAGTGCTTAATAAATGAAACCTTTATGGAACTGTCTTTTGGAGCTATTTCATACTATCACTCGAAATTTGACCTTGTCAAAGCAAATCCTTGCAAAACATGAAGATGATATATTTTCGGGAAAACCTTGCATAACATATGCACCAACCGCTGGCTGAAATTCCGTATTCCAGGCAACCAGAGGCCCTCCTTATCAACCTGCGAGCCCATTCTCCCCAATCCACCCCATCGAACCCTAATTTTCCAACAAATAATTGATTTTCAACATATTATCCCATCGGCGAGCTTTTTTCTCCCACATCAACTCCAGAGAGGTCAGATTTCATTCAAATCGACCCCATTTTTACCCCCTCAAATCTCCCTCAAGTGTCACGCTGTGGAATCCTTAAAATTCAACCGGTTAGCACTTAACTGTTTATATTTTTTTGCTTTTCTCTATTGACAGATTGTCCCGATATGTTAGGATTATGTCGCAAAGTGTCGAAAAGTGTAATACAGTGTCAAAGTCAGGGTAATATTAATTCAGGATTATCAATGCGAATTGGGTTAATTCGGATATGAACGGGTTTTTAGGAACTTACAGCGTCAGTCTCGATGACAAAGGCCGCATCAACGTGCCGGCCAAATTCAAGGGTCTGCTCGAACAGGACATCCCGCAATTGGTGATGTGTGTGATGGATGGGTTTCTTATTGTGTTCCCGCAACGTGAGTGGGGTGCGAATGAAGAACGGCTCAGCCACCTCAATCCGTCTGAAAAAGAAGACCGTAACAAGCTCCGGGAGTTTTACGCCCGTGCGACTGAATGTGAAATTAAATCGGGAAAAATCCTGATCCCTGCGGCTCAGCGTGAAGCCGCCGGGCTTAAAAATGAAGTCATGATTGTAGGAATGTCCAAGACTTTTGAACTTTGGGCTCCGGATCGCTGGGAAAAGGAATCCGGATGAACCCGTGGCTCTCCGGAACCGTCCGCATGGCCCCGCTGGCGGTTTCGGAGGGCTCCAACTAAACATGTCGAAGCATCACGAATCGGTATTGGCAAAGGAAATTCTCCAGTACCTAAACCTCAGGGAGGGTGGTTTGATCGTGGACGGCACCTTGGGAAACGGAGGCCACGCTGAACTGATATTGAAAAACACCGCTCCGGGCCTCCGTGTTCTGGGAATCGACCGGGACAAGCAGGCGATTGAGCGAGCCGGGGAAAGACTGGCTCCCTTCCGTAACCGAGTCACCCTGGTCCATGGAAACTTTGGCGACATCAAAAATATCCTGAAAAAGGCCGATGTAATGAACGTCGATGGATTACTTCTAGACTTGGGTGTTTCCTCGCCGCAACTGGATTCAGCGGAACGCGGATTCAGTTTCATGCGAAACGGGCCTCTAGATATGAGGATGGATTCCACACAAAAAACAACCGCCGCCGACCTTATTGTGAAGCTTTCTGATGAGGAGTTGGCGCTGGTGATCAAAGAATATGGAGAAGAAAGATATGCAAAATGGATCGTGCGGGCGATCCGCAAAGCGCAGGAGCAAAACCCCATCACCACGACCCTTCAATTATCAAACATCATCTCCGGCGTGACACATACTCCGCGCCCGGCCAAAATTCACCCCGCTACCCGTACCTTCCAGGCCCTGCGCATTGCCGTTAACGACGAGCTGGAGCACATAAAATCCGCACTGAACGATTCCATTGAAATCCTCCGCGCGTCAGCTCGCATCATGGTCATCTCCTTTCACTCGCTGGAGGACCGAATTGTGAAAAATTTTTTCAAGGATGAAGAAAAAGGATGTATTTGTCCGCCCCGGCTTCCGATGTGCGCATGCGGGCACAAGGCGCGTTTAAAAATTATCACGCGCAGGCCGATCACTCCTGCCAGCGAAGAAGTGCAACGTAACCCGCGTGCTTCAAGTTCCAAATTGAGAGTGGCTGAAAGGGTCTATGTTTGAATGGCGACGAAAGTTTATAAAAACCCGGTTTCATGTAGCTTCGCGCGAGTTTCGCATGGTTCTGGTGGCAGTTGCAGGTTTGATGGTCGGAGCCATGGCTTTTGTCTGGAGCAATGTTCGTCTGGTCAGTCTGGCTTACGAACACCAGAGCGTCAACAAAGAACACAGGGAGTTGCTTCGCGAAAACCATCTCCTTCGAGTGGAGCGAGAGAGTTTACGGTCGCTGGACCGCATTCAATCGTTGGCTAAAAATAAAATCGGGCTTAGAGAACCTAAAAGTGGGCAAATCGTAACCGTCTTTCTAAAGAATTAATTCATGGCTAGAAACAAAGAAAAAAATTCACACGTAAACCAGGATTCTCTTAAGGGACGTCTCATCCTAGTTTCGATTCTCTTCGCTTTATTTGGCGCGGGAATTGTGGGGAGATTGTTTTCCCTGCAGGTCATGCAACACGATGACCTTGTTTCCCGCTCAGAAAAACAACATCAGCGAACAGTCGAAATACATTATGGTCGAGGTTCTGTATTCGACCGCAACATGAACGAGTTGGCTACAAATATAGAAGCTGAATCTGTCTATGCGACACCGCAGAAAGTTGTAGACAAAAAACGAGCCGCCCGCGTTCTGGCCAAAGCGTTGAACCTGAACCATAAGTCGATCTACAAAAAATTAAACTCGAAACGCCATTTCGTCTGGCTCAAACGCCAGGCGCCGCCTCCTGAAATCGCCAGGCTTAGGAAAAGTTCTCTTTCCGGGATTAATTTTATTTCGGAAGACAAGCGTTTCTTCCCCAAACGAGAATTGGCTTCGGGAGTCGTTGGATTCACCGGGGTGGACAATCAGGGTTTGGAGGGAATCGAACAGCGATATGACTCAACGCTCAAGGGAAATGTTGTCAAGGCGGTCATGGAAAAAGACGCGCGGGGGAAACTTGTCCAGTTCAACAAACAAGCAAACGGGCAGGTTTCGGGAAGTCGTAGCGTGGTCCTGGCAATTGACGAGGTGATCCAGTTTTTTACTGAACACCATTTGAAAAAGCAGGTCGCAAAGCACCAGGCTGAATCCGGCGTTGCAATTGTAATGAATCCGAACACGGGAGAATTGTACGCCATTGCCAACGTGCCTCAGTACAACCCGAATAACTACTCTGCTTACAAACGCAACCGACGGCGCAACCGTGCGGTGTCGGATTCTTACGAACCAGGATCAATTTTCAAGCCCATTGTTGCGGCGGCGTCAATCGATGCGGGTGTCGCCCGGCCTCAGGACACCTTCTTCTGCGAAAACGGAAAATTTAAAGTTGGCAATAAAACGGTCGGTGAGGCCGTTAACCATAAATACGGATGGCTGACGTTGCAGAACATCATCGTCAAGTCCAGCAATATTGGCTCCATAAAAATCGCACGCCAACTCGGTAAACAATCCTACTACGATTACATCCGGAAATTCGGGTTCGGTCAAAAAACCGGAATAGAGCTGCCGGGTGAGGCGGGTGGTCTGCTCAAAGAATTATCAGCGTGGAACCCGTTGTCTCTGGCTTCTATTTCATTCGGGCAGGAAATCGGTGTAACCCCGCTTCAAATGACAAACGCGATCAGCGCGATTGCCAATGGCGGAACGCTTATGGTCCCGCGTATCACGCGCGCGATCTTGAAAGACGGTCAAATAGAAAAACGTTTCGAACCCAAAGCCGTGCGAAGGGTAATTTCAATTCAATCCAGCAGGCAAGTGATAGACATACTCAAGCATGCGGTTAAGGACGGAACCGGGAAAAATGCCGCTGTCAAAGGATACGAGGTTGCCGGTAAAACGGGTACCGCGCAAAAATACGATGCCAAGACAGGGCGCTATTCAAAAACTGCCTATGTTTCCTCTTTTATCGGATTCGCTCCTGCCGATGCGGCGAAAGTAGCGATCCTGGTCATGATTGATAACCCAAAAGGCGTTCACTATGGTGGCTCGGTTGCCGCGCCGGTCTTCAGCAATATTGCCAGAGAGACATTACGCTACCTGAATGTGCCGTCAAGCGATCAACGTGTTTACATTCTAGGCCGGGCATGATGGGAAATTTTAACGTAACGCAAGTGTCCACTTGTCTCGAATCGATTCGCTCGAAAATAAATTTTCCTAAAGGAACTATTTGGAAAATGAATACTGCGTCAAACCAAAATTTATCTGCGCTGATTCACGGATTTCCTGTGAACAACATTCATGGAATGTTGAATCGCGAAATTTCATCCGTTGTCTTTGACTCTCGTAAGGTTGAAGCCGGGAGTCTTTTTATTGCTGTTCATGGCTTCCAACAAGATGGTTTTAAATTCATTAACGATGCCATCGCTCGCGGAGCATCGGCCTTCGTTACAGAAGCTTCTATAGCGGATCTAAAAAATTTGAAGCTGGACGAAAACAATATAACCGCCGTCTGTGTGGACGATTGCCGAAGTGCCCTCGCATGGATTGGTTCGCAATTCTATCACCGCCCCTCTGACAGGATGGACGTTTACGGTGTAACGGGAACCAACGGGAAAACCACGGTCACATATATTCTGGACGCGATTCATAAAGTTCGTAAGGCAACATCAGGGATCATTGGAACCATTCACTATAGTTATGGCGATGCAGATATCACCGCACCCATGACCACGCCTGAGTCGCTTGACATCAACCGCATGCTCCATGAAATGACTGTGCGTAAGATTCGCCGATGTTTTCTTGAAGTCTCGTCTCACTCCCTGGCGCTTAAAAGGGTGTACGGGATGCGTTTCGCTGTTGGCATCTTCACAAATTTGACCCGCGACCATCTGGACTTTCACGACACGATAGATGCCTACAAGGAAACGAAGAAAGGTTTTTTTCGCGACAACTTCGTAGAAAAAATTGTGACTAACATTGACGATCCTGTAGGACGCGAAATCGCCAAAGAATTTTTCGGGGACATGCTGACCACCGGTATCGAACAAAGCGCCGATGTCATGGCTGAAAACTGTTTATCGTCGGAAACCGGGAGTTGCTTCACCTTGAAAACTCCTTCCGGGTCCTGCGAAATACAGACTCGTCTGCTGGGTCGCCACAATATATACAACCTGATTTCCGCCGCATCGGCGGCCCTTCTTCAGGGCATTCCGCTTGAAGAAATCAAAGCGGGGCTCCAGTCTATCGACAACATCCCCGGTCGCTTTGAAAGGATTCCTTGCGACCAGGGTTTTTCAGTTGTCGTTGACTATGCTCACACCGATGATGCGCTTCGCAATGTACTGCAATCGGCGCAGGCCTTTACGCCGGGTCGCATCATCACGGTGTTTGGTTGCGGTGGAAACCGTGATCGCGGAAAACGAAAAGCGATGGGCGGCGTTGCTGTGGAAGCAAGCGGGTTCGCCATTGTCACTTCCGATAACCCGCGCTCTGAAGATCCGCAACGTATCGTGGATGACATTCTTGAAGGTATCCCCTCTTCCGCAAAGCAGGGTAAAGATTACGAAGTGATCGTTGATCGAAAAGAAGCGATTGGTTTCGCTATCGAACAGGCGCGACCAGGCGATCTGGTCATGATCGCAGGAAAAGGGCATGAGGATTATCAAATTTTGAATACGGGGAAAATTCATTTCGACGACCGGGAAGTCGCCGCTGAGGCGATCAGGAGATTGTCGTAAGGTGATTGAAATGAAAGCTGCAGACTGCTTAAAAGCTATTGGAGGAGAACTCGTCTCGGGAACGGGTGACAAGGTCTTCCGAGGTGTGTCTATCGACACGCGAACCCTGAAGGAGAACGAACTGTTTGTCTGTATTCGCGGCGACAGGTTTGACGGTCATGACTTCATCGAAGAAGCTCAAAATAAAAATGCGTCTGCAATTGTTCTTTCGCAAAGAAGCAACGCTGTATCAAAAAATAGTGACGCGCCTTCGGTCATCCGTGTCGATGACACGCTTAAAGCGCTACAGGAATTATCTTCGTTCCACAGAAAAAAAATTCCCGTGCGAGTTATTGGCATAACTGGAACCAATGGCAAATCCACTACAAAAGAAATGATAGCGTCCATTACGGAAACAAAATTCAAAACGATCAAGACAAAGGGCAACCTGAACAATCATATCGGGCTTCCCCTGAGCCTATTTCATCTTTCATCGGATGACAAGGTCGCTGTTCTTGAAATGGGCATGAGCGCGACGGGAGAGATCAGGCGTCTTGCTGAAATAGCGCAACCGGAAATCGGTGTGCTCACCAATATCTCGGAAGGACATTTAGTCCAATTGAAAACTCTTAAGAATGTTCAGGCCGCCAAGGGAGAGCTTTACGACGCATTGAGCGAGCAGGGAACAGCTGTCGTCAACGCCGATGACCCGCTTGTGCTTGAACTTGCAAAATCGGTTCGGGCCAGGGTTGTCACCTATGGCATTCATAACGAAGCTGACGTAAGAGCCGAAGGCATCCGCCCCATAAATAAAGAAGGGTTCGATTTCAACGCCCGTCTTTTCGGTCAAACAATTTCTATTCGCCTCCCGTTCCTGGGCGCATGCAATATTTATAACGCGCTGGCCGCTATGGCGACTGGTTACTCACTGGGAATAGAACCGGAGGACATGAAAACCGGGCTCAGCAATGCCAGCTTGTTGTCTAACAGATATGAAATTACAGAATACCAAGGAGCAACAGTCATAAACGATGCCTACAACGCGAATCCCCGATCAATGCAGGAAGCCTTAAAAACTTTGGCTGACTACCAATGTGAGGGACGCAAATTTTTTATCATCGGTGACATGCTTGAACTGGGAGAGTTGGCCGAGCCTGCCCACACAAAACTGGGCGAGGACATCGCAAAACACTCCATCGACTACCTTATTGCCGTTGGCGAGCTTTCGACTCATGCGGCGAGTGGCGCCATCGTCTCTGGTATGGATAAAAAACAAGTTGCCACAGCCGCAGACCATAAATGCGCGGTGGCATTCGTAAAAAAACATATTCGCCGTGGTGACTGCCTGTTGGTCAAGGGTTCACGCGGATCGAGGATGGAAGAAGTTGTCAGAAGCTTGACAGTTTAACAGCAACTAAAGAACGGATTGAACCATGCTGTACCACATTTTTTATCCACTGAGTTCCGATTACTCGTTTTTGAACGTGTTTCGATACATCACGTTTCGATCCGCCTATTCGGGAATCACGGCTTTGGCGTTCAGCATGCTTATGGGAAGAATGGTTATCCGTATGCTCAGAATGTTTCAGGTCGGTGAAAAAATTCGTGGCGATGGACCCAAGAGTCATCTCGTTAAATCGGGAACTCCTACTATGGGTGGACTGCTTATTCTGTCAACGCTGATCGCATCCACCCTGCTCTGGGCCGACTTGACTAATCCTTATATATGGCTGGTCCTGACAGCGACTGTCGGATTTGGCGTGATCGGATTCATGGATGATGTCATGAAACTTAGAAAAGATGAAGGGATGACGGCAAAAGTCAAGCTGGCGCTACAAATTCTATTGAGTCTCGCCATCGGTATTTATCTGATTTATTTTGATCCAAGTCGAAGCGAATACGCAACCCGCTTGTATGTTCCTATCTTCAAAGAATTCCAGCCCGACCTTGGCATCTGGTATCTCCTGCTGGTCGTTATAACGATCGTGGGAACGTCAAATGCAGTGAACCTCACCGATGGGCTGGATGGTCTGGCGATCGGTCCTATCATTATTGCCACGATCACTTACACCATGATTCTTTACCTTTGCGGACACTTCAAGTTTGCCGAGTACCTGCGCATTCAGCATATCAAGGACGCCGGAGAAATTGCTGTATTCAGCTCGGCGGTGATAGGTGCTGGTCTTGGTTTTCTCTGGTTCAACGCTTACCCGGCACAAATATTTATGGGCGATGTCGGGTCTCTGTCTTTAGGCGGACTGTTAGGGACGATTGCGGTGATTGCAAAACACGAGCTACTGCTTCTTCTGGTAGGAGGCATCTTTGTTATAGAGGCTCTCTCCGTCATCATCCAGGTAGGCTATTTCAAATATACCAATGGAAAACGTTTTTTCAAGATGGCGCCCTTGCACCATCATTTTGAACATACAGGTTGGGCTGAACCCAAGGTGATTGTACGTTTCTGGATCGTGGCCGTGGTTCTCGCCATGATCGGCCTGAGCACATTGAAGATGAGATAACTGATGCA
>Ga0208411_1000449_pt1 | contig 32028 bp, 31 predicted proteins | sample ETN01SmetaG_4_FD_185793 | JGI IMG/M metagenome (GOLD analysis project Ga0208411, IMG submission 185793) | Marine microbial and viral communities from oxygen minimum zone, Eastern Pacific Ocean - ETNP2014F12-01SV261 (SPAdes) (version 2) | ecosystem: Environmental > Aquatic > Marine > Oceanic ... | reverse complement strand
GAATCGCTATCTGAAATACTATTTGGACCGGTTGGCTAAATGTTGATTGCACGATTCATAAAGCAGGATTCTTCAATCTACCGTTCAATTAAAACTCAAATGAAACGACTGGATACTTTATTCCTAATGCGTCCAACTCTATTCTTTCCGGTCTGGATCATGATTATCGCAGGCGTAAGTGCCGCGAATGGTGTTTTAAATCCTGAAATATATTGGATGACAGATCTCAACTGGCCTATGATCCTTATGTTTGCGGGTCTTACTCTTGTGTCAGGGAGTACGTTCATCAAGAACCAACTGATGGACGTGGATACTGACAGAATCAACGAAAAGCTATTTCTGCTGGAGAAAGAAGCCATTTCTGCTTCTTCAGGAGAAAGATTGGCTAAGATTACATTTATTAGCGGGATGATTTTTGCAGGTGCTGGGAGTTTTATAAAGTTAGGTGAAACAGGTAGGATTTCGACTTTACTTGTTGTCATTTGGGCAATGCTCCTATATCAAATGTGGGGTCTATTATACAGCACTAAGCGTTTTAATTGGGCACGAACTCCTCTATTGGGAAATCTCGCTAATGGAATTGCCGGTTTGGCTCTTTTCATGGCAGGGTGGAGCTTTGTATCTGGCGATATATTGGCTGGAATAGTTGCTTCTTTTCCATATTTACTTGCATTTGCTGCTGTAACTTTATTAACGGCAATACCGGATCTCAAAGGTGATCTTGCAGAAGAAAAAATTACTTTTCCTGCCAAATTCGGTATCCCTGTTACCATTGCTGTGGGAACTCTTCTAGCAGCGTTATCGGCTTCATTAGGTTATTATCTGAATGATCCCGTTATCAGCACATCCAGTATTGTTTCAGTTCCATTTTTTCTCGTTGCATTAGTGTATCTTAAAGACCACCACATCTTAAGAGCTATCCGTTATCCTATATTTATATTAGCTATGTTCCTAAGTGTTCGATATCCATGGTTCTTTGTAGCAGTTCTAGTAACATTTTTTATTGCACGGTATTACTACTATTTTCGTTTTGGAATGTTGTATCCGACGTTTCAGGTTATTCATGATACAGATTAAGCCAGACAGATGTGATTATTGTGGCTGTTGTGTTGGAATATGTCCTGTAGACTGCATTGAACTTTCTGAAGCAAGTATAACGATTAATTACGAGATATGTATTGATTGTAAGCTATGCATGTATATATGTCCTATTGAGGTATTTGAGAATGTGGAGACAGCAGAAGTTTGATATAATTGTTGTCGGTGGTGGTCCAGCTGGAACAACCGCTGCACGATACGCTGCTCAAGAGGGACTTTCTGTCCTCCTTTTGGAAAAAGATCGTGATATTGGAGTTCCGGTTCGTTGCGGTGAAGCTGTGACCGATGAAGGTCTCAGAATTTTCCATGAACCGCAAGAACGGTGGATTAAATCTACTATTAAACGTCTTCGATTAATCCCACCATCGGAAAAAGCCATTGATTTGAACCTTCAGCAGATTGGATATATTCTTGATCGACGTGTTTTTGATTATGATTTGGGAGAATACGCTTCTCAAGCCGGAGCACAAATTGTGACGAAAGCGTATGTTACAGGTTTGATTATTAAGAACGATTTTGTCTCCGGCGTTACAGGAATTTTCATGGGGCAGCCGTTCAATATAGAGTCCAAACTCGTAATTGCAGCAGATGGAGTGGAAAGTCGTGTAGGGCGATGGGCTGGTTTAAAAACGAATATTAAAATGAAAGATATGGAATCGGCTTATCAGAAAACAATTACTGGAATCGAAGTTGATGAAAATCGATTCGATATTTATGTTTCTAGAAAATGGGCTCCAGGCGGTTATCTATGGATTTTTCCAAAAGGTCCCAATATAGCAAACGTTGGGTTGGGTGTTTCAGGAGAATATAGTAAAGAAAAATCTGCAATCAGGTATCTTGATGAATTTTTAGATAGTCATTTTCCGAATTATTCCGTTGTGGCACAAGCTGCTGGTGGAGTACCATGTGCTCGAACACTAAAGACTATCGTTTCAAACGGTTTGATGTTAACCGGGGATGCTGCTAGAATGGTTAATCCTATGACAGGAGGTGGAATCGTTTCGGGAATGAGAGGAGGTTTGTTAGCGGCTCAGACTGCTGTTAAAGCTATCAATAATGGTGATGTTAGTGCAAAATCACTTAAACCGTTTCAGAAGGAATGGCATAAAGTGGGTGGAAAAAACCACGATCGTTTTTACCGAATCAAAGAAACAATATACAAGCTTAGTGATGAGGATATTGACTCTATTGCTGATGCTGTTTCAGAAATTCCAGAGGGAGAAAGAACAATTACAAAAGTTTTCTCTAAAGCTGTCTTCAAGAAACCGTCACTTGTGGTGGATGTAGTTAGGGTGTTTGCCGGTGTGTGATGGAGTTTTCTGATATTCTTAAAGTCCTCAACCTTGATTCGTTTATAGCATTTGATTTTGAGACAACAGGTCTCAATCCCTCTGTTGATCAAATTACTGAGTTTGCAGGTGCACGGTTTGTTCATGGCGAGATAGAAGAAACTTACTCAACTCTAGTTAATCCGGGTTTTCCTATTCCAGAAGAAATAACGCGTATCACCGGAATTACTGATGAAATGGTAGCTGATGCACCTTCGCCATCAGAAGTGACCCCCAAGATAGCTGAGTTCATGGGGAACGATCCCATTGTGGCACATAATACTCCATTCGATCTCACTTTTCTTGAAACACTGTATAAGAATCATCTTGGTGAAGAAAATGAAGTAGAAAATGTGCTTTATGATACACTACCGTTATCTCGATCTTTTTTATTCTTTTTACCAAATCATCAACTTGGTACTGTATCGGAATATTTTGGTTATTCCCGTAGAGGAGAACATAGAGCTGAAGCGGATACCATAAATGTCGGTAGTATATTTTTGAAATTAATTGAGGAAATCTGTTCCTACCCGTTACCCGTAATACAGAAAATAATCAGTTCACTAAAAAGAGTGGACATCCCGAATAAGCAGTTGTATGTGGATGTAGCCAATCTCCTTGTAGCTGAGAATCTTTTGGACAAAGGATTGTTGTCGTCTAAAGTCGAAAAGGAGATGCCATCGAATATCTTCAAATTCAAAGGTTCTCAGAATGAACTTCCAAAAGAAGCAGAAATGGTTTTTGGAGAAGGTGGACTTTTGCAAAAAACTATTTCAGGTGAGAACGATGGAGTATTTGAAGTAAGAGATGATCAGATTAGCTACGCCGACAAAGCGTGGGAAGTTTTGGGTTCGGAGGGGATTGGTGTTATAGAAGCTGGAACTGGTTTGGGTAAATCTCTCGCATATCTATACCCATCTATCACTTACGCTTTAACAAATAATGACGGGCCCACAGTTATTGCCAGTTATACCAAGAATCTCCAGGATCAGCTATTTTATCGTGAAGTACCTAGGATTGCCGAAACACTGGATGTCTCTTTTTCAGCCACCATGATGAAGGGACGGAATAATTATATCTGTAGGACACGACTCGATTGGCTACTTGCTGATAATTCAGGTCGTATCTCTCCTCGGGAAGCAGAGAGCCTTGGGCCTGTAATTGTCTGGCTCCATTGGACTAAAACCGGAGATCTTACTGAATGTGCCGGATTCAGAAATAACAAGGGATCTGGCAGAGTTGGTAGTTTAATTCGAAGTGATCAGGGATTTTGTAATCGAAAAGTTTGTAGAAATCATAACGGATGTTTTATAACTCCTCTTCGACAAGCCAGCCAGGAGGCTGATTTGATTGTTGTAAACCATTCACTTTTACTGTCCGATTTAACCATGCCGGGTATCTTACCCAAATTTCCACGAGTTGTTATTGACGAAGGACACAACCTGGTGAATGCTGCTTACAGCCAATTTGAAGTGAGATTTACACGCGAGCGAGTCCGAGATAATGTTAGTATGGTTGATCCTAAATCCGCTCGCTCTCTCCGTTTGAAGAACCAGATCGATGTACTTGGACAAGTGAATAGTGATTTGATAAATCTTTTTAAATCTATTCAATCATCAGCTAAAAACATTCGGAAGGAGACGAATATCCTTTTTGACTCTTTAACTGAAGAAGCTGAAAGTATGCTTAATAAATCAGTTTCTTATGCTCAAAAGATTCGCTATTTCCAATTTTCTGAACTGCTTTCTGATGTAAGTAACAATTTACAGACTTTATTATCATCAGTTGATGAAGTGATTGTAAATGTTGTTGAGATAAAAAAGTTGCTTGCTGATATAAAAGGTAGTGATGAGGCGATACTCATTTTTGAACGGTTGGAAGAAAATCTTAATGAGATAAAATTATCATGTCGAACCACTGTTATGGAACCTAATGAAGATTGGGTTTACTGGATTGAAGGACGTTACTTTAATGAAGACTTTTACCTTGCTCTTGTAGCTGTTCCTATAGATCCTGGAGTTCAGCTGCAAAAGTTTTTATTTGAAGCAGTAGATTCGATTCTAATCACATCTGCAACATTGAGGGTTGGTGATGGATTCGACTATTTTCTACATAGAACAGGTTTACATCTCGAAAGTGACAAAACTGTCAACACCTTTGTATTTTCCAGTCCATTTTTCTACGACGATCAATGTATTTATTATCAATGGGTTGGAGAAGAACTGCCAAATTCCATGGAATTTCCAAAGGTAGTGTCTGATCTATTAGAATATTTGCAAATACATTTCAAAAAACGTATTATGGTCTTATTTACTTCGAGGAAATCACTCGTAACCTGTTATGAAGAAATTAGAAGAAGTGGCCGGATAGATACATTTAAAGTTTTTGCTCAACATCAATCATCATCGAGATCATCTCTGTTACGCGGATTTAGAGACAAATCTGATGGAATTCTTATGGGTACAACTGCATTCTGGGAAGGGGTAGATTTACCTAGAAGTTTACTTGAGATACTGATCATTGCAAAACTTCCTTTTGAAGTTCATACAGATCCACTTGTAGCATCCTTTAATGAGAGGATAAGTGAAGCCGGTAGAAATGCATTTATGGAAAGAACAGTCCCTGAAGCGGCGATTAGATTTAGGCAAGGGTTTGGAAGATTAATTCGAACGTCTCACGATGAAGGTTTGTTTATAAATCTTGACAATCGGGTTGCGAAAAAACAATACGGGTCATATTTTCAAAAAACAATTCCAGTGACCATGCGACCTTTTTCAAACGTAAATGAAATCAAATTCTTTTAAGCGAAATGTTTAGAGTTAACGGAAAATCTTACTCAATACCTGATTTTGTACCTTTCTTATTTGGACGAACAAAGATTCAATTGTCACGCCATGTTATCAGTAATATTAAAACGAATAGGAAATGTTTAGAGGAGTCGCTTGCCAAGGGTCATACAATTTACGGTGTCAATACCGGTTTTGGAGCTCTTAGTCAGGTCGAAATATCTGATGATGACCAGAAATTGCTCCAATTGAATCTTGTTCGAAGTCACGCAGCTGGAACAGGTACACCATTTCCTTCGGAAGTGGTGAGGTTGACACTTGTGCTAAAATTATTGAATATCTCTTTCGGATACAGCGGAGTCAGATGGGAAGTGGCAGAACAGTTGATGGATTTCCTAAATAACGATATTCTCCCCATAGTTCCATCTAAAGGTTCTGTTGGTGCCAGTGGGGATCTTGCTCCACTTTCTCACATTGCATTGGCACTTATCGGCGAGGGAAATGTACAGTATGAAGGTCGTATATTTTCTAGCATTAAAGCCATGAAGAAAGCAGGCTTAACTCCCTTGACACTTCAAACAAAGGAAGGTCTAACTCTGGTGAATGGTACGCAAGTTTCAACGGCTCTAGGTGTTTCAGCTTCGTGCCGACTTTCCAATCTTCTAAAGACTGCGGATATAATTGGGGCTCTTTCAGTTGAAGCCTCTTTAGCTTCTAGAAATATGTTTCGTCCAGCTATTCATCGTCTAAAGAAACATCCTGGGCAGCAACTGGTTTCCAGAAACGTATGGAATCTCTTGAAGAAAAGTGAAATTGTTGCATCTCATCAGGAATGTGGATTGGTACAAGACCCGTATAGCTTTAGGTGCATTCCCCATATTCATGGGGCCATCCGAGATGTAATATCAGCCATGAATAAAATTATTGAGAACGAGATCAATAGCGTAAGCGATAATCCACTCGTGTTTTCTGAAAGTGGTAAAGTGGAATCCTCAGGTCATTTTCACGCTGAACCTGTCGCTCAAGCAATGGATGCTATGGCTATTTCAACTGCAGAGATTGGAGCTATTTCAGAAAGGCGTACTGCCTATATGATGGAAGGCAACGTGGATCACCTTCCAAATTGTTTGGCTTCAGTTCCAGGGCTGGAATCTGGATATATGATGCTGCAGGTAACTGCAGGAGCTTTGGCTTCTGAAAATAAGACACTGGCAACTCCTGCATCTGTCGATTCAATTCCCACAGCAGGAGGGCAAGAAGATTTGGTTTCCATGGCTCCTTGGGCTGGCCAAAAACTGTTGAATATAATAGGAAATGTTGAAAATATTCTCGCCATTGAGTTATTAACTGCTTGCAGAGCTATAGATTTTCATAGACCATTAAAACCTGCACCAGTTACAAATTCTGTCTGGAAAATGCTGCGTAGATATGTTAAAATAAGAAGTAAGGATCATCCGTTATCAGGAGATATTGAGACTGCAAAAGAATTAATAAGTACTGGAAAAATCATTTCAATAGTCGAATCAAAGATGACGATACTATGACAAAAAAAGATATGAAATTAGCATTGACATTCGATGATGTATTGTTGGTGCCAAGCGAGTCGAATGTACTTCCAAGAGATGTGGATGTATCTTCAAGACTTACTGATGATATCATCCTCCATACACCAATTCTGAGTGCCGCAATGGATACTGTTACTGAAAGTGCCATGGCGATCGCTATGGCTCGAGAAGGGGGGCTAGGTGTACTTCATAAAAACATGTCCATTGAACGGCAATGTAGAGAAGTGGAAAGAGTAAAACGGTCAGAAAGTGGAGTAATTATTGATCCTGTTACTATTGCACCTGATAAGAGCGTCAGAGATGCAGTCTCCATTATGAGACACCGCGGAATTTCTGGCTTACCGGTGATTACCGTGGAAAATCAATTAGTTGGTATTCTGACGGAACGTGATATCCGTTTTGAAGAAAATCTGGATCAGCCTGTTTCAGCCATAATGACTTCGAAAAAACTCGTAACAGCTCCCAAAGGGACAACGTTAGAAGATGCTCGAAAAATTCTTCAGAAAAAGCGGATAGAAAAATTATTAATTGTAGAGGAAGACGGTACTCTATGTGGATTGGTTACTGTTAAAGATTTACTGATGAAGCAGCGATTTCCTTTTGCAACTCTTGATATACACGGCAGGCTCAGAGTCGCAGCAGCTATTGGTGCTACTGATGATGTATTGGACCGTGTAGCGGGGCTCGTGGATGCAGGAATAGATCTATTTGTACTCGATTCAGCACACGGTCATTCAGAAGGTGTTTTAGATGCAGTGAAGCAAGTTAAGAAAGGATATAGCTCTATTCCGCTAGTTGCCGGTAATGTAGCGACCGCTAAAGGGACAAAAGATCTGATTGACCGAGGAGCTGACGTCGTGAAAATAGGAATTGGGGCTGGTGCAAGCTGTACAACTCGTATTATAGCTGGAATAGGTGTTCCTCAACTTACCGCAATAATGGATTCTATCGATGTGGCGAAGAAATCGGGTGTTACTGTTATATCCGATGGTGGTGTACGCTATTCAGGAGACATTGCTAAAGCTATTGCTGCAGGAGCAGGAAGTGTCATGCTTGGAAGTCTACTCGCAGGACTTGATGAAAGCCCCGGAGAGACAATTCTTAGAGAAGGGAGACAGTACAAAAGTTTTCGAGGTATGGGATCAATGGGAACAATGGCAGAAGGAAGTGCAGATCGATATTTTCAAGAAGGTGAAAAATCCATCAAACTTGTGCCTGAAGGAGTGGAAGGAATGGTTCCTTATCGTGGAAGCGTTAGATCAAATCTTTATCAATTAATTGGTGGATTGAGAGCCAGCATGGGATATTGCGGAGCACATACTATTGATGAAATGCAGAGTAAAACCGAATTTATACGCATTACACCCTCTGCTTCAGTAGAGAGCCATCCTCATGATGTGCAAATCCTCAAAGAATCTCCTAATTATCAAGTGATGAATCGCATTAAAGACTAATCTGTAGGACAATCTTTCCAGATTGGTCATTATAAGAAAATCATAGTTTACGATAAAAATATGAGAATGGGAGTTTTGGCTAAACTCCCTAAAAATAATTAGAAAATATAAATTCTAGTTAAGAGAGTTCAAATGCCGTGTAATTTGAGACTTTCTTCTGGCGGCACTGTTTTTGTGGATAATTCCTTTATTAGACAATTCATCAATAATTGAGACAGCATTATTATAAGATGCTTCAGCATCTACTTTTGTTTTTGCTTCAAGAACCTTTTTAACGGCATTTTTCATCTGAGTTTTACGTTTACTGTTTCTCAGGTAATTCTGATTTTCTTGCCTTTGGCGTTTTAGAACTGATTTTGTTCGTTCCATAGAGTTTGTTTATCCTTTCTATATTATTTCAAATTTTCTAGCTTGTAATTAGGGGAGAATTTATTTGGTACAATCCATAATTCCAATCATTCTGGATGTCAAAATGTTTTGAAAAGTAATTACTCTGATTTAGCTTCACCCTGTGAAAGATAGCGACCTTCTAGCAACAGTCCCCATATTCTCTGACCTTAGCGCTAAGGTTCTTGACGAATTACTCTCGCGCATGACTAAGCGTTCTTATCAGAAAAACAACATGATTTTGATGGAAGACGAGTTCGGAGATACATTTTTTATTATAGCAAGTGGAAGTATTAAAATCACCAGAGTAAGTGAGGATGGTAGAGAGGTAATATTAGCAATGTTGGGTGAGGGTGAGTTTTTTGGTGAAATGTCACTGCTTGACGGTGAGACTCGATCTGCTAACGCCATCGCTATTGAAGAATCTGATGTACTAATTTTGAAGCGTCATGATTTTCTTCTCTTTCTTGAACGCTTTCCCAGAATTGCCATTTCTTTGTTAACGGAAATGGCAGGTCGTATACGTAAGAGTGACCAACAAATTGAAAGTTTATCACTTAGTGATGCTGAGCACCGCATTGGTATTACACTTATTCGAATGGCAGAAGAACTAGGCACCATTCGACAGGGAAAAGTGGAGATCAGTAATTTACCTTATCAGCAGGATATCGCTAATATGGCTGGGACTTCTCGTGAAACAGTCTCAAGAATGATGAAAATTCTTGAAGATAAAGGATTTATTAAACGAAGTGGTCACAGTTTATCAATACTTGATTACTCCCAGTTTAAAAGAACGTTCAGCTGAATTTAATAGTTCTCCTCTTTCTTATTTAGAAATTCAACCATGATGGAGTAAATGTGAAAAAGAATTTAATCGCAAAACTCCAAGATAGTAATTCCAACATTCTTTCCAATCTCATCTCAGCTGTAGAAAATGGCCAGGCAGGTAAACAATACTGTGAACTCTATCCGTATTCTCATGATTCAGTACGTGTTGGAATAACCGGTCCTCCAGGAGCAGGAAAAAGTACTCTTATTAATCAACTTATTACATTAATCAGGAATGAAAATAAGAGTGTTGGAATAATATCTGTAGATCCTACCAGTCCGTTTTCCGGGGGTGCTATATTAGGTGATCGCGTCAGAATGAACCAGCATGCTCTCGATCCGGATGTCTTTATCAGAAGTATGGGTAGCCGTGGAGAAATGGGCGGATTGGCCCGGATGACGCATCAGGTTGCAGACATTATCGCAAGCTCTGGTAAAGATATTATTTTAGTGGAAACCATAGGAGTTGGTCAAGCGGAAGCAGAGATTATTCAAAATGTTGATATGACAGTAGTAGTTCTTGTTCCCGAATCAGGTGATGATATTCAGTTCATGAAGGCGGGACCTGTGGAATACGGTGATCTTTTCGTCGTAAATAAAGCAGACCGCGAAGGATCTAGTCGAGTGGCGGCAGTACTTCGAGATTATGTTACTGATGCATTTGAAGGACGAAGTTATACACCTGAAATATTGTTGTCGACTGCAACCGAGGGAGAAGGTACATCCGAGATTTATAAACAATGTTTGGGCTTCATTAATTACTTAAAAGAAAGTGGAAACTTGAAATTACGTAGGCGGAATCAATATCTCTCCCGCGTTAGGAACAATGTTCGAGATGAACTTGAGCGACGTTTTTGGACTGAAAATGTAACCGGTGACATCGAAGAACTTATTTCAGATGATGATCTACGTACCTATTCACCATCTGAAACTGCCCAACGGCTTATTCCAAAAGAAAAGTAATCGCGTGAAGAGTAAGGAAATGCCGTTTCTTGATCATTTAGAAGAACTCCGCTGGCGGATTATAAAATCAATTCTTGGAATTATAGTGGGTGCAATCATCACTTTTGTGTTTATAAATCAAATATTTGAACTTTTGATGCTGCCAACTTCCAGAATTGAAAATTTGAGCTTTCAGGCACTTACACCATATGCAATGTTTATGCTTAAGTGGGGGATTGCTTTAGTTGGAGGATTGGTGATTGCTTTTCCAGTCCTGACGTATCAGATTTGGAAATTTGTAACACCTGGATTATTAGAGAATGAACGAAAGTATGTTTACCCGGTAATTATATTCACCTTCATTACCTTTTTTAGTGGTGTTTTATTTGCATATTTTGTAATAATTCCTTTTACTCTCCAATTTTTTGCATCAATCACAGTGCCGGATGTGCAAAATAATTTTTCCATAAATTCTTATGTCAGCTACGTTCTTTGGATTCTTTTGGCAGCAGGAATACTTTTTGAACTTCCAGTTCTTGTTTTGATATTATCAGCAATTGGACTGGTAACACCCCCATTCATGAGACATTATCGTCGTCACTCCATACTATTTTTTGTAATACTTTCAGCATTCATAACTCCCCCAGATCCCATTAGCTTACTTTTAATGACTGTACCGCTGATTCTGCTTTATGAAATCAGCATTTTTATTTCTAAAATATTCTCAAGAAAAATTTGATTACGGTCATTGGTTTAATGCACCTAAATTAACATCTATTATGACGGACTCAAGGGAACTTAAAAAGATATTGGCACCAATCTGGGACGACCTGAAGTTATTTCAGGAAGAATTTGAAGATGCTCTCCGTTCTGAAGTTCGTCTTATAAACATTATTGCCAAATACCTGATTCGTCATAAAGGGAAAGGTATAAGACCGGTTTTAACAATTTTATCAGCTCGAATGACTGGTACTCCAACATTGAACAGCTACAAAGCTGCTGCCATGGTAGAATTTCTTCATGTAGCAACTCTCATGCATGATGATGTAGTGGATGATGCAAAACTTCGAAGAGGTTTTCCAACGATCAACCGTGTTTGGAAGAATAAAGCATCCATTATTATGGGTGATTTTCTTTTGAGCAAAGTTCTTACAAATCTGATTGGACTAAGAAATTTTGATGCTTTGGACCTCATCTCAGTAACCGCTGGACGGCTTAGTACCGGTGAAATGCTCCAGATCGAGAAAAGTTATAGAAAAAACATGAAGGAAAAAGTTTACTATAAGATGATTAAAGACAAGACTGCTTCCTTGATTGGCACAAGTTGTGAGTTAGGTGCAATTACGTCTTCAGGAAAAGGTAATCATAAAGAAAAACTTAGAAGCTATGGAGAAAATTTCGGGATTGCTTTTCAGATTAAAGACGATCTATTTGATATACTTGGATCGTCAAAAGACACTGGTAAAGATGTCAACTTAGATGTGAGTAGAAACATGATGACTCTTCCTGTTATTTATACCTTAGAAAGAAACATTACTTCTGTAGAACGAAAACATATTCGTAAAACAATGAAGAACGGAGCCGGGAAAAAAGATATACGTATCATGACGGAAATTGTTGATTCTCATGGTGGATTCGACTATGCACGAGATCAAATTAATAATTACTCAGATTGCGCCATTGATGCTTTGGCGGAGTTTCCGGATAGTCCTTATAAGCAATCTTTAGTAGATCTGACAGCCTATAACGCGAACCGAAATCGCTAGTTTGCTGAGGGATGAGGTTGGGAACGTAGGGGATGCCCACGTACGATACAATTTCAAACTCTTTTACTAAACCGAGCAAAATACTCCTCGTACGATTTAGTTCTATTGGGGATATAGTTTTTGCTACCGCGGCCATTGAAGCAATATCAAGAAAGTACCCTAAGTGTCAAATTCATTTCTTGACATTAGATAAATTTTCCTCACTTCTAAAAGGTCACCCCAGTTTATTTAGAGTAATTCCTCATAGAACGGGGAGTTTTGAAAGGGAGCGTCTGAAATCGCTTGCATTATCTCTTGAACTTGAGGGTTATGACTTGGTCCTTGATCTTCATGACTCCTTAAGGACGAAATATCTACATTATTTAATGAAATCTGTCAATTGGAAAACCTTGAGAAAACCACGTATGAAAAGATTATTGCAGTTTTATTTTCATATAAATCTATTTAGTCCAGATTATGATTCTATTCTTACTTTTCTCACAGATGAAAACATTACTGATGTAAAAACACTTCCATCGCTATATGTTACAACAGAAGAGAAGCTACGGATGAGGGAAGAATTAGATAGAAGAGGTGTAAGGGAGAAGTATACTGTATTAATTCCATCAGCTGCCTGGGAAAGCAAGATATGGCCTGCTAAAAACTATCAAAAACTTTCTGAATTGATGACATGCAATAGTGGCAATTCTGTTGTAGTTCTAGGTGGATCTAAAGATACAATCTGCAGTGAGATCTCTAAAGGAATAGAAGGTGTTATAAGTCTACAAGGTGATACTAATTTGAGAGAAGCAATGGCTGTATTATCTTTAGCCGAAAAAGCTATAGGTAGTGATACAGGTCTTCTACATGCTGCAGAGGCTCTTGATACACCTGTTGTATTAATCTCCGGTCCAACTGGTAACTCAACAGGATGTAAAGTAAGAAAAAGTGGATCACAATTAGTAAGGAAAGATTTGTGGTGTCAACCGTGTTCAAAAAGCGGAAGCAGACCTTGCTTCAGAAGCGATCGGTATTGTCTGAAAGGGATATGTGTTGAGAACGTTTGGCAATCTGCAAATTAAATGACAGCAAAAAAATAAACACATTAATGAAGTACTTCTGGAAACTTATATACAATATTATTCTTTTTCCTGCTGCATATTTTATTGCGGTTATTCTTGCGATGTTGAATAAGAAAATCAGAGCAGGATTGATAGGGAGGTTTAGAACGTATTCTAAACTGAAAAACGAATTTCCTCACCGGAATAGAGATAGATTGGTATATTGGTTTCATGCAGCTTCACATGGAGAGTTTGAACAAGTAAAACCGATACTGGCTGGATTAAAAGAAATTGAGCCTGATTGTTATTGTATTGTCAGTTTCTTTTCTCCTTCAGGGTATAACAATGTTGAAGATGAACATATTGATTGTAAAATCTATCTGCCAGCAGATTTTCCATGGAACTGCCGAAGAGCGCTCAGAAGGACCCGTCCTCACAAACTAATTTTTGCAGAGTATGATGTATGGCCCAATCTGGTCTGGTCTGCTGAAATACTCAATATTCCTACGACTCTGTTTGCTGCTCGACTTCAGAAGAAAAGTCCGAAGGGTTGGCCCATACTGCGAAGTTTCTACCGCCAGGTTTATGGCTCTATCAATTCTGTTTATACAGTAGGAGAAAAAGATCACATTGCTGTTAAAAGGATCTTGCCTCGAGGCAGCAAGAGTGTTATCCGCGTTCTTGGAAATCCACGTTACGATCGGGTAAAAGAACTGGCAGATCAGTTTACAATTGATAGGACTAAATCTGTATTACATCGTCAGAATGGAATATTTGCTGCCAGTGTCTGGCCGGAAGATGAAATGGTTATACTCAAGCCTTTGACTAATTTATTAAAAAATGATAGTGAAGTATTTCTATACTGGGTACCTCATGAGCCTAAAGGAAAATTTATAGATAATAGTGTCCGACAGTTTCAACAGTTAAATTTAGAACCGGTATTAATGTCAGAGTGTGGTTTAACTCCAAAAAATGGTGAACAAGTACTAATAATTGACCATGTTGGGTTGTTGGCAGAATTGTACTGGAAAGGAAGAATCGCTTATGTAGGGGGAGGATTTTCTACTGGAGTTCATAATGTTATGGAACCTGCAATAGCCAGACTTCCAGTTATTTTCGGTCCCAAATTTCATAATTCTGATGCAGCTGAAGCACTGATCGAGGTTGGCGGAGGTTTTCCCACATCTAATTCGGAACAGTTTAGTCAAACTTTACATGAACTTATGAGTAATGATGAGAAGTTTTTGCAAGCCAGTTTAGCAGCAACAGGAGTTATTCACGACAATATTGGATCTGCGACAAGAGTCGTTAGAGGAATCATTCGTGACTGAATTTATTTTCACAATCCGTTTTCCTCATTTCGATAATCAATCGAAATCTGTCAGATTGAAACCGGGACTTCATGTAATATATGGAGACAGCGGTGTGGGAAAATCTGCCTTCTGTCAAATGCTTGCGCAACTTAATAATAATAACGAAAATACTAATTTCAAGATAAGTGTAGTCTCTTCAAATGAAGATGTTGGATTTGTATTGCAGGATCCTGACGATCAGGTTGTGGCACCAACTCTTTTTCGAGAACTAGCCTTTAATTTTGAAAATCTAGGTATGGAGAGTAAAGAAATCAATCAAGCTATATTTAGGACTGTCGCTCGTTCAGATTTACAAATTGATCTTGACAGACATCCAGCCACTCTATCGGGAGGAGAAAAAGAATTAGTAAATCTTGCTACGGCCCTTTCCACTAATCCCAAATTATTGATTATTGATGACGGATTTGCCTTTTTAAGTAGGAAAAGAAAAATCGAACTGCTAAAACAATTAAAGGAGTATGCGGATAATCAAAAAGCGATTATTATCTGGACTACGGCAACTCAGGAAGATCTAAGCTATGGAAAAACTAAATGGGAGTTAAAACTTAACGGATTCAAAAAATCTTACCTGAAAGAAACTGATACGATTTCTACAGATATTCCAAATGGAAAAATGTTTCTACAGTGCGAGAAACTTACTTTTGGATATGATGAGAAAGCAGAGGATCTGTTTTTTCAATTTTCCTGTAAGTATGGTCCGTTTAGATCTATTGCACTTGTAGGTGAAAATGGGAGTGGTAAAACCACTTTATGCCGTCTCATATCAAACGTGTTAAAACCTTCATTCGGTTCTGTAAAATTATTATTAGGTAATCGAAAAGAATTACGCATCGGTTATTTACCTCAGTTTCCGGAAAGAATGTTTGGCGGATATAGTCTAAATGAATTAATGATTCGAATGAGAAAAAATAATTTGCTCTCAGAATCTGCGGAACTCTTCATGAAAAGTTCTTTAAAACAATTCACTATATCGTGGGATCTTATAAAAGAGTATCCAATGAATGATCTAAAGTTATCGGTAAGTCGTATTTGTTTGCTTCTTATGCTACTGCATGCTCGCTATGATATTTTAGTTTTGGATGAGCCCATGTTTTCATTGGGATATTCTCAGCGTATGAAAGTAATGGAGCAGTTGAGAGATAGTATGAACCGAAAACATTTTGTAATTATTTCCCACTCAGATTATTTTGTAAGAAGAATATGTGATGCAGCTTTAGTTATTGAAAATGGCAAACTTTTGTCTTTACAAGAAGATGTAATCCATGCCTGATCAGAACAGTAAAATAAAGATTACAGATCCAACACGGATTATTACCCTGGCAAATCTCCTAAGCGCACTTAGAGCTTTTCTCACGGTACCCATATTATATGCTATGTACTTGAAGGAGATAAATATATTTTTGGTTTTGGTTGCAATTGCTGTAGCAACTGATTACCTGGACGGCTATTTCGCCAGAAAAGCAAATGAGGTAACTGAACTTGGCAAATGGCTCGATCCATTAGCAGATGCAATAGTAATTATGTCTGTAATGACTTTTCTTGCAATTGATCCTTATTGGGAATTCCCTTTTTGGTTTGTTGTTTTTTATCTTATTCGATATTTGGCAATAGTTCTAAGCTCTATTTATGTAGTCAATCATATTAAAGTTTCACTTAGTTCTAACCGTTTGGGGAAATGGGCGATAAATTTCGCCGCTCTGACAATTCTCCTTTTTGTATTGAAAAATAATGATCCTTATGACACTTATGTTTTATGGATAACAACTGTTTTATTGGTTATTAGCGGAATACAATATTTCATGACTCATTGGCAATTAATGCATAAGAAATAGAAAACATGGTGTTTAGTTCCCTTGATAAACTTTTTGGTTCACTTAAAAGAACCAGAGAAACCCTCTCATCTGGCATAAAAAACCTGAAGGGTAAAAAGATTTCAGCTGAGTCGATAGAAGAACTTGAAACTGTTCTTCTTATTGCTGATTTGGGTGTTTATTGCACAGATGAAATAATTAATAAACTAAAAAAATGCAGTAATAAATCAAATCTTCTAGAGATGCTCCGTAACGAGTTACTAGAGATGATAACAGTTATGGATGAAGAAAATACGATTCAAACTAATCGTAAAGCTCGAGCAATTATGATAGTTGGAGTTAATGGAACCGGCAAGACTACATCAGTGGCTAAACTGGCAGCTTACTATTCCAACCTGGGAAAGAGTGTGATGCTAATAGGGGCTGATACTTATCGGGCTGCCGCTGCAGAGCAACTTCGTCAATGGAGCGTCACAGCGAATATACAGTTTGTATCCAATGAATCTTCAGGGGATCCTTCGGCGGTACTTTTTGATGGATTGAAATCGGCGCAGGCAAAAGAGATTGATATAAGTCTAATTGATACTGCTGGTCGCCTACATACTTATAAAAATCTTATGGCCGAGATTGAGAAAATGCATAGAGTAGTTTCTAGAAAGTTTCCTGATTTCCAACTGGAAACCTTGCTGACATTGGATGCCAATCTTGGACAGAATTCTCTGATACAAGCGAGAAAGTTTCATGAGCAAGTTCCAGTGGACGGTATTATCCTTACCAAAATGGATGGTACAGCGAAAGGTGGAATTGTCTTTCCTATTTACAAGGAATTGGGAATACCGGTAAAATTTATTGGAATAGGTGAAACTTTGGATGACCTAGTAAAGTACAATGCGGAAGATTACGTAAAATCACTATTATATGATGAGGAAAATAAAGTGTGAAGAGTAAGTTTCTTTTACCATTGAGCTCTATTAAATGGATGAAAATTACTATGACTATTTTAACAAGAACGGATTCGATAACGAGTTTGTGAATTTCCTTATGGGAGCCGGCGGCAGCGGCCCTGCCTTCGGTATTGAAGGAGGTTTCGGCACTTTCTGCGCCGTTGCTTCAGACAGAGTTGAAACGATAATTATACCGAGGGAATAAGTCAATATGAAAGTCTATATCAGCGCTGACATGGAAGGAATTGCGGCAACAGCTGTTTGGGATGAAGTGGACCGCAAGCACAAGGATTATCCCGCTTTCAGTAAGCAGATGACAGCGGAAGTGGTTGCCGCCTGTGAGGGTGCTCTGGCCGGTGGAGCTACAGAAGTATTAGTGAAAGATGCACACGCTTCCGGTAGAAACATCACCGCAGGAGAACTTCCCAAGGAAGCTAAACTCATCCGCGGATGGAGTGGTCATCCGTATTCTATGATGCAGGAGTTGGATGAATCCTTCGACTACGTTCTCATGATTGGCTATCATTCATGGGCAGGTTCTGGAGATAACCCCTTATCACACACCATGACTGGCAAGGCAGCTGAAATCACTGTTAATGGTATCAAAGCTTCAGAGTTTTTGCTGAATACCTACACTGCTGCCATGCATAAGGTTCCGGTGGTTTTCCTATCAGGCGATGAAGCGCTATGTAAGCATGCTGAAAAGTTGATTTCAGGTATTCATACTGTGGGAGTAAAGAAAGGAGTGGGAGACTCCGTGATCACAATGCAACCGGAAAAAGCGGTTGAAGATATTAGATTAAAAGTAGCCGAAGCTGTACCCGGAGATTCGAGCGAATGCCTGATTGATCTACCTGAACATTTCGATCTGATGATTCGTTTTAATAAAGCTAAAGATGCTTATAAAGCTTCATTTTATCAAGATATGTCCCTTGAGGATGAACAGATTGTCCGATTTAAAACAGCAGATTGGATGGAAGTGCTGAAAATGATTCAATTTGTTCTTTAAAATAGTATTGTCATATTATCTAATTATCTCATAGAGTCCTTAGGACAATTGTCAATATAAAACCGACAATATGAAAGATATGCGCACTCTATTTCTTGACAGTACCGTCGAAGAGGAGTAAATTCTAAGTCAATATGGCAGAATTCAGAATACATTCGGATTTTCAGCCTACTGGTGATCAGCCTCAAGCAATAGAGCAGCTTGTAGCAGGTGTGAACCGCGGTGATAAATACCAGACGCTCCTGGGCGTTACAGGCAGCGGTAAGACATTTACTATGGCTAATGTTATCCAGGAGATGCAGCGACCGACCATCATTATGTCGCATAACAAAACGTTGGCAGCTCAGCTCTATGGAGAATTTCGATCACTCTTTCCTGAAAATGCGGTTGAGTACTTTATCAGCTACTACGACTATTATCAGCCGGAAGCTTACCTACCGGTAACCGACACTTTCATTGAGAAGGATGCTTCAGTGAATGAAGAGATTGACAAGCTTAGGCTGAAGACCACCAGTTCGCTCTTGGAGCGTCGGGATGTTATTGTGGTGAGCAGTGTATCATGTATCTACGGAATCGGTTCGCCTGAGGAGTACAGAGAGCAGATTGTTCATCTGGCTAATGGTCAGATACTCAACAGAAAGGAACTGTTCGGCGCCTTGGTGAAAATCTACTATTCCCGGAACGATGCTGTTCTTGAGCGAGGACGATTCCGGGTACGTGGTGATAGTATCGAAATCTTCCCTGCATATGAAGATGTCTGTATCCGAGTGGAAATGTACGGTAATGAAATTGAAACTTTGTCTTCTTTTGATCCACTCACAGGGGAGGTTATTCGAGAACTGGAATCCCTCTATATTTATCCTGCCAAACATTTTGTTACAGACGAAACTCAACTCGATTCAATCATCGATGCCATTCGTACGGAGTTGTCTGAACGATTGGATTACCTGAAATCAGAAGGACTTCTACTGGAAGCCCAGCGCCTTGAACAGCGGACTAACTTTGACATGGAGATGCTGCTGGAAGTCGGTTATTGTTCAGGAATCGAAAACTACTCTCGTCATTTTTCCGGACGGAAGCCGGGACAGCGACCGTGGACACTTCTTGATTTCTTTCCAGACGACTATCTGATGTTTATTGATGAATCACATGTTTCTCTGCCTCAAGTTCAGGGAATGTATGCCGGTGACCGTAGTCGTAAAGAAGTGCTCGTGGAGTACGGATTTCGCTTGCCATCTGCCTTAGATAATCGTCCCATGAAATTAGATGAATTCGAGGAGAAGGTTAATCAAGCAGTTTTCGTATCGGCTACACCGGGATACCGCGAGCTTGAGCGAACAAATGGAGTTATCGTTGAGCAGCTTATACGTCCCACAGGGCTTATCGACCCAATGATTGAAGTACGACCTACAAAAGGACAGATTGATGACCTTATAGGCGAAATAAGGTTACGCACTAAGCGGAAGGAGAGAGTGCTGGTTACAACCCTTACCAAAAGAATGTCTGAGGAACTGACGGAATATCTGAGCGGTATGAATCTGAACGTCCGCTATCTTCATTCTGAAATCATCACTATTGAGAGGGTGAAGATACTTCGAGATCTTCGGTTGGGTGAGTTCGATGTACTTGTGGGGATCAATCTTTTACGGGAAGGGTTGGATTTGCCGGAAGTATCACTGGTTGCAGTGCTCGATGCTGACAAGGAGGGTTTCCTTAGGTCTGAGTCGGCACTTATGCAAGTCTCCGGACGAGCATCTCGAAATGTTAATGGGAAAGTGCTGTTTTATGCTGATCGGATGACGAAATCAATGAAAGCGGTTATAGAGGAATCAAACCGGCGACGAAAGTATCAGGAAGAGTATAACAAAAAACACAAGATTACACCTAAGACCATCTATAAAAGTATGGAAGATGTATTAACTTCTACATCTGTAGCGGATGCTTTTAAAGAGATAAGAAAAGAAGGATATAGACGTAAAGGTGATTTTCTGGATAATCTTGATAAAGCGACAGCACTGGACATGCTTAAGAAGGAGATGCTGCGAGCGGCTGAGAATCTGGAATTCGAAAAGGCAGCTAAGTTGAGAGATGAGATTGAAATTTTAAGAGAAAAAATTGAAAGCTGAAAAATGAAAATTTTGGTAACAGGTGGTGCAGGTTATATCGGAAGCCATGTTGTATTGGATCTTTTGGAAGCTGATCATGATGTAATCATTCTTGATGATCTGTCACTTGGAAGGGAACAGAATATTCATCCAGACGCACAATTTATTTTTGGCTCGACTTTAGACAATGAGGCGTTAAAGGTTTGTTTTCGAGATCAGGTAGATACAGTTATACATCTGGCGGCCTTCAAGGCAGCGGGAGAGTCCATGACCGATCCGGAAAAATACTCAAAGAATAATATCTCAGGTACGATTAATCTTCTTAATGCCATGACCGATCACGGAGTCGATACTTTCGTTTTCTCATCTACAGCGGCAGTGTACGGTTATCCGGAATATCTTCCTATTGATGAGGATCATCCTACCGAACCTATTAACTATTACGGGTTCACTAAACTGGTTATCGAAAGCTTTCTCGAGTGGTACGGTAAACTTCGCGGCCTTAAATATGCTAGTTTGCGTTACTTCAACGCTGCTGGTTACGATCCAAAAGGAAGAATCCTCGGGTTGGAGCAGAATCCGGCTAACTTATTGCCCATCGTTATGGAAGTCGCTTCAGGAGTGCGAGACAAGATGGAAGTTTTTGGCGATGACTACGACACTCCGGACGGAACCGGTGTTCGCGACTATATTCATGTTTCCGATCTCGCATCTGCCCATGTAAAAGCTTTAGATTATCTCCAAAGCGGCGATTCAATAATGGTTAATCTTGCGACTGGTAAGGGATATTCAGTTATGGAGGTAATTGAGAATGCTCGTGAGATCACTGGGCATCCCATTCCATACGAAATTACAGCTCGCAGGGAAGGCGATCCTGCAAAACTGATTGCCACCTCAAAGTCAGCAGGAGAACTTTTAGGTTGGGAACCAAAATTATCAGATTTAGAGTCACTATTGAAATCTATGTGGCGAGTTTATGCTGAACAATCGAATGAAGAAACTAAGGCATAATCATGAGTGATCTTGACAGAATTAGACGTATTTCAGGAATACTCGGAACCTCATCAGGAATCGAGCAAGTGCTGGAAATGATAGGAAGTGTAGCTCCTGTGGATATTTCAGTTCTTATTACTGGTGAATCGGGTACCGGAAAAGAAGTCGTGGCCCGAGCCGTTCACAAGCTGAGCCGACGGGCGAACAATTCGCTGGTGGTTGTGAATTGCGGTGCTATCCCTGCTGGTATTATTGAAAGTGAACTTTTTGGACACAAGAAAGGTGCATTTACCGGCGCTTCAGATGATAGAAAAGGGTATTTTGAGGAAGCTGATAAGGGTACGATTTTCTTGGATGAGATTGGAGAAACACCAATTGAAACTCAGGTAAAACTCCTGCGTGTTCTGGAAACCGGGGAATTTATGAGAGTTGGAGATTCCAAATCGAGAAAGACCGATGTCAGAATAATCGCTGCTACCAACAAGAATCTTCGACAAGAAGCTGATAAGGGAAATTTTCGTAGGGATTTATACTATAGACTCAGAACTGTAACCATAAACCTTCCTCCACTACGTCAGAGAATAGAAGATCTTGAAGAGCTTGCAGAGCGGTTTGCTCTTCAGTTTTCACGCAGCAATGATATAATATTTCGAGGATTCACTACCGATGCTTATCAGGTAATGAAGCAGTACGATTGGCAGGGTAATATTCGCGAATTGAGGAATTTTGTAGAGAGTATCATTCTCCTAGAAAGAGGAAATAGGATTTCGAGTGATATTGTACTAAAACATTTGGCTGTGTCACCTGATGAGAGCTCACATAATCTTCCTGTTCTTGTAGATAAATCTGCTTCACAAGCTGAACGTGAGCTGATTTTACAACAACTTCTCTTTTTAAGGCAGGACATGCGAGATCTTAAAGCAACACTCGGCAATGAATCATTAGATAGGAGCGGAGAAGTAGGAATTTTGAAATCACGACCGGCACTTGATAGTATGGTTGTGTCACCTACAGGTGAGATTCAAATAGAGGCGATAAAATCTTCTTCCATTGGTGATGTCTCTATGAAAGAACTTGAGAAAGAAATGATTGTTCGAACTTTGAAAAAATACAACAATAATCGCCGTAAGACAGCTGAACTATTGGGAATAAGTGAAAGAACGCTTTATCGAAAAATCAATGAGTATGGAATTGAAAAAAAACATAAGCGCAATAATTAGTCTTCTACTGTTGTCTAACTGTGGATTCTACTCCTTTACAGGATCTTTACCCCCACACATCAAATCTATCAGTATTCCGATTTTTGTAAATGAGACGGCTGAGTTCGGCGTAGCAGAAGCTATTACAGATGGAGTAATTGCTGTTTTTATAGAAGAAAATATATTGAAAATCGTGGGCGAGGAAAACGCCCATTCGATACTTCGCGGTATCATAAAAAAGGTGAACGATCAGCCTTATACTTACACCGAGATTGAAGAGGTTCAGGAGTATAGGCTTAATATTACCGTTGCAGTGGAGTGGTATGATACTGTCGAGGATAAGGTTCGACTATCCAAATCGTACAGCGGCTGGGGAACTTATAGTTTGACCGAGGATATTTCGTCTGACGGGATTGATAACGACGGCGACGGGCTTTTAGATGCAGAGGATTCCGATGAGATAGGTGATCCAAGAGACCTTGCTGTGAAAGTTGCAGTAGACAAGATAACGACTGATGTAATCAACGACATAGTTTCAATGTGGTAGGAGGAGAACGTGGATCATAAATATATAGCAGATTTGCCTGATCTAGTGGGAGAAGAGGTTACCCTTCACGGGTGGATGTATAACAAGCGCTCAAGCGGTAAAATATGGTTTCTTATCCTACGTGATGGTACCGGTTATTGCCAATGTGTAGTAGCAAAAGAAAATGTCTCTGATGAAATTTTCGTCATCGAGCCGGAATTGACTCAGGAATCATCTATTTCAGTCACGGGATTGTGCAAAAAGGATGATCGTTCTGTGGGTGGATACGAATTGGAAGTTTCGTCTCTGGAAGTGCATCAGATAGCTGACGACTATCCCATATCGAAGAAAGATCACGGCACTGCGTTTCTCATGGATAATCGCCATCTCTGGCTTAGATCAAAACGCCAGAATGCCATCTTGCGAATTCGGCATGAAATTCTTCGTGCCAGCCGTGATTATCTCGACGATAATGGTTTTATCCAAGTGGATACGCCAATATTCACTGCCAATGCGTGTGAAGGTACCACAACCCTCTTTGAGACCGAATACTTCGGCAGGAGTGCATATTTGACGCAGAGCGGGCAACTTTACAACGAAGCTGCTGCCATGTCCGTAGGAAAGACGTATTGTTTTGGTCCGACATTCCGAGCAGAGAAGTCCAAGACTCGTCGGCATCTGACCGAATTTTGGATGCTGGAGCCGGAGATGGCCTATTGTGATCTGGAGGAAGATATGGTCTGGGCAGAAGGGCTTCTTGTCTCTGTGGTAGAACGCATTTTGGATAGATGTGGTGACCTGTTGGAAATATTGGAAAGGGACATATCTAAATTGAGCAATGTGAAAGGACCATTCCCAAGAATCAGTTATACGGAAGCTGTGGATATTCTACATAAGAACGGTGAAGAATTCGAGTGGGGAGACGACTTCGGCGGTGGACATGAAACGGTCATATCCGACCAGTTCGATCGTCCGGTTATTGTCCATCGTTTCCCATCGGCGATCAAGGCGTTTTATATGAAGCGTGCGCCTGAAGATGATAAGGTAGTTCTTGGGATGGATATTCTTGCGCCGGAAGGTTATGGCGAAATTGTGGGTGGTAGTCAAAGAGAAGAAGATCCTGCAATACTCCTCGGGAGAATGGAGGAAGAAGGACTGAACACAAAGGATTTTCAGTGGTATCTCGATCTTCGAAAGTATGGATCTGTACCACATTCCGGTTTTGGACTCGGTATTGAGCGTCTGGTTTCGTGGATTTGCGGATTATCGCACATAAGAGAGACTATTCCGTTTCCGAGGACATTGACCCGTTTGGAACCTTGATAAAAGCTGTTCGAATAGCAATCTATGGTGGCGCTGATTGTTCCTCAGAAGTATATGAGCAGGCACGTGAGGTTGGAAGACTGTTGGCACTGAAAGGAGTGATTGTCTATTGCGGTGGTATGGGCGGTGTTATGGAGGCAGTGAGCCGAGGTGTTTCTGAAGAGAGCGGAACTGTTGTTGGAATTTTACCAGAAGCAGATGGTGATTCGGGTAACGAATATCTCACACTTCCGATTGCAACGGGTGTCGGCAGCGCCCGGAATGTCATGATTGCCAATTCAGTTCAGGGTGCAATTGCCATTGATGGTTCGTACGGAACTCTCTCAGAAATTGGACATACTCTCAGGATGGAAAAACCGGTTGTCGGCTTAGGAACTTGGGATATCGAAGGAGTAGTGACTGTCAAGACTCCGGAAGCTGCAGTAGAGAATATTTTGGAGCTAATATGAGTGATAATGTTAGTGCTAAGATACGAGTAACTGGTCGAGTACAGATGGTTGGATTTAGATATTTCACACGTCAGTGGGCAGATGACTTGGGACTGTATGGCTGGGTAAAAAATGAGCGTGACGGTTCGGTATCAGCACATGTGGAAGGGAATAAAGGTCGAATTGAGCAACTTGCGGAAGAGCTCAAAAGTGGTCCAGCCAATGCAAGAGTGGAAAATGTGGATGTCAAATGGGGTAGTTTCATGAATCAATTTCGAGAATTCGATATTCGCCACTAACTAGTATGAGTTATTTATGGATATAGCTCTTTGCCAGATTAATACTACTGTCGGTGATTTTGAGAATAACCGTCAGAAGATTCTAGATTATTATGAGAAGGCGGTTCAGCAAGGAGTTGAACTGGTAGTCTTCCCGGAAATGGCGGTGACTGGCTATCCTCCTCAGGATTTGCTGAACAATCGCTCTTTCATACGTAAAAATGATGAAATCACAGCTGACTTAGTAGCGAAAAGCGGAAAAGCGTATCTAGTATTTGGCTATGTTCGTACAAATGAGCGGGCACTACATAATTCAGTCATGATTTCGAGAAACGGAGAGGAGATAGCCTTTTATGATAAGATTCTCCTTCCCACGTATGATGTATTTGACGAACATCGTTACTTTCGTCCCGGTAAATCTGCATCACCTATCGAACTACAATTCCATGATAGAACTGTTAAAGTGGGATTTCAGATTTGTGAAGATTTGTGGGATGCCGATTATGATCAGAAAATAACTGATGAGTCTGTTTCCGAAGGAGCTGAAGTCATCATAAATGTATCTGCATCTCCGTTCAGCGTAGGAAAACGTTTCGAGCGAGAGAAACTTATTCAAAAAAATGTCAATAGTTTGGGGGTTCCGTTTATCTACTGCAATTTAGTCGGAGCACAAGATGAATTAGTTTTTGATGGTCATTCACTAGCCTACAATTCCTCTGGTAAACTCATTGGGGAAGGACCGCAGTTTGAAGAAGGAATCATATTTATTGATCCTTTTGCGTCTGAAACTATTAATCAATCACCATACGTACGCGAAAAGGCACTGTTTGACGGGTTGATTTTAGGTGTTCGGGATTACTTTGGTAAAACCAATCACAAGAAGTGTGTTATTGGTTTAAGCGGCGGGATAGATTCCGCATTGACGACCTGCATCGCCTCCGAGGCGCTTGGGAAGGAAAATGTGACGTGTCTCTATATGCCGTCTTCATTTAGTTCCCAGCACAGCAAAAACGATGCTGAACAGTTAACCATGAATCTTGGCGTAAAACTTGTATCCATCGACATAAATGACCTCATGAAAGAGTATGAATCAGCTCTTGATAATAACTTCGCCGGGTCAGAGCGCGATATCACGGAAGAAAATATCCAAGCCAGGATTCGAGGGAATATCCTAATGGCATTTTCCAACAAATTCGGCTGTCTCGTTCTCTCTACGGGAAACAAGACTGAGCTGGCACTTGGATATTGTACACTTTATGGCGATATGAGCGGGGGACTGGCAGTCATCAGCGATCTGAATAAGAGTGATGTCTATGCGTTAGCGCACTGGATAAACAAAAGTAGAGGTGAAGAGATCATTCCTGCAAGTATCCTAAATAAAGCTCCGTCTGCGGAGCTTTCACCGGAACAGGTTGACCCGTTTGACTACGAGAAGGTAAGTCCGCTTGTTGATGCCATTGTAGAGACGACTGCTTCCCGTCAAGAATTGATAGAGCAGGGATACGATGCAGAATTGGTGGAGGAGATAACCAGTCTTGTGCGGCGAGCCGAATTTAAACGACGACAGGCAGCTCCCGGAATTAGAGTAACTCGAAAAGCCTTCGGAATGGGGCGGCGCATTCCCATTGTGAACCATTTTAGAGAGGATTAGCATGAGGAAACTGACAATAGCAATGACACTATTCGTCTCGCTGATGCAGGCACAACCTGGAAGCGATAGTGACTATTGGAGCAATCTAAGTGAAGATCAAAAAGTGGTATTACTACAGGGAATTTATACGGGAGTAGCGAGAAGCTTGCAGATCATGAGTGAGGAGACTAATCGTCAAGAAAAACGCGATCCTTATTGGGCACAGCCGTTCGTCCTCGAAAACAGTATTAAGAGATTGAATGAATTTTATACTCAGGAGGCAGAGAGTGATTATAAACTATTATTATCTTTAATGGACGCTTTTTACTCCAATCCTGACAATTCCCATATCCCGGTAATGGATGCTCTTCATATCATAATGCTTCATGAGAGTGGTGAACAGATAAGAGCAAACAAACTGTTGTTAAGAAAACAGAGAGAGCGATTCGAAGGCAGGTAGCATTTGAATTCTAAACAATTATTTAAAAAGGCGCCTTTGGCGCCTTTTGCTTTACTATTCTCAGCAGGAATCTTCTTTGAGAAAGTAATTCATCTCCCGCTATGGATGGCTATTGCATTTACATTCATCATTATCTTTCTATCGTTTCTTCCAAAAATCAGAACAACTGAAGCAGTCATATTTCTCTTAGTACTGTCCGGTGGAATTCTAAGAATGGGAAGCAGCCAGTGGCATGTGGCTAAGATAGAAAATAATCTGGCTCAGTTAAATGGCGAAACAGTAAGAATATCAGGCGAAATTACTGATATCAGAGAAACTAATAAAGGATTCAGATACACTGTATCAATAGATAGTATCATGACTAATATTGTAATAATAAGAGAGAATGTTAAAGTTAACCTTTATACTGAAAATGATTTTATCGCATCTATGGGAAATAAAATAGATGTAGCTGCGGTGTGGCGCGAAATTTTGTCACCTAGAAATCCGGGAGAATTCGATTTTCAGAAGTATTACAAGCAGCAGAACATCTGGGCGAAAGCATTCATGGAAGAAGAAAAACCTTCATCAATAACCGTTCAAGACGGATTTTCGTTTTCAACTACTATTTACGATCTAAGAATGAGTATTCGTGATCTGTTTAATGAAAAGGTAGGCGGTGATGCTGGTAAGCTCATGTCTGCACTCATTCTCGGCCTTCGCGAGGAAGTACCGGGGGAGATTAAGCAAGATTTTGTAGATACAGGTGTAATTCACGTTTTGGCTGTATCAGGGCTTCACGTTGGATATGTTCTTGTCATCGTCATGGCACTGGTGAAGCTGCTGCCGGTTTCGTGGAGGTGGGAGAAGATAGTGATCATCCTTCTGCTGATCTTTTATGCTATTCTATCCGGAGGAAAGGCGAGCGTATGGAGAGCGACTATAATGGCCGGTATGTACGTAGCAGCACCACTTGTCTACCGTAAAGCGAATCTATGGAATATCATATCAGCTGCTGCTCTTATCTTACTCGTTTACAATCCGAACTATCTCACCGACTTGGGATTCCTCATGTCATTTTTCGCTGTCATCTCCATCGTCTTTTTCTACAACCAGTTCGAACAGATACTACCGGAAAGGATTCGTGTGTACAATATCCGTAATTCTCTTGTCAAGGGTGTCTGGGCACTCTTTCTTGTTTCGGTATCTGCTCAAATAGGGACACTGCCGTTTACATGGAGCTTTTTCCACCGGATCCCCATCATTTCTCTGGTAGCTAATATCATCATTGTTCCTGTGATTGGATTAATTGTCTCTCTTGGATTTGCCATTATGCTTCTAGGCAGTTGGATTCCTTATATCGGTGCGGCATTTGGTAATTGTATCTGGTTGCTGAGCGAAATCATTTTCTGGCTGACGCATCATTTAGGTGGTCAGACATTTTCCTACATCGAGACATCTGCCCCTTCAGCGACGTCAATTCTGCTCTACGTTTCTCTTATCACTACTCTGTTCATTCTTTTTCGTAAAGCAACTCGACGAAAGGCGATATTTCCGATCCTCGCCGGAGCCTGTCTAATCATCTGGCCGTGGGCGGTGGAAAAGAATGAGCTGGATGTCATTTTCCTCGATGTAGGTCAGGGAGATGGTGTAATTGTCCGAGTGCCCACAGAGGAAGGTATCAAGACAATTTTGGTGGATGCCGGCTTCAAGGATTGGACCCGTGATATGGGAGAAGAAGTGGTTGTACCGGTTTTAAGGAATTTTGGAGTGGATCAGATTGATTTGCTCATCATGTCACATCCCCACAGTGATCATATCGGAGGAGTTGAAATAATCTTGGAAGAGTTTGAAGTCAATGAAATATGGGATTCTCACGGTAGCTATGGATCACATCTTTACGGACGGATTCTGAAGTCAGCAGAAGAAAAAGAAGTAAAGTACAGTCGCCTTCAGACCGGTTACATAGATACTACATTTGCACCTCTTCGACTGATTTTATTCCATCCAGACAGCGCTTATTCTGTTAATGAGACGAATGTGAACAACAGCAGTCTCGTGGTAAAGATGAGCTATGGCGAAAGCGATTTTTTGTTTGTAGGCGATCTCGAGGAAGAAGGAGACGAAGTGGTGTTACCTTTCGGAGAACTCCTGCAATCGGAAGTGCTGAAGGTGGGGCATCACGGCTCCATTACGAGCTCAACTCAGCCGTTTCTGGATGTTGTTGATCCCGATATTGCTATCGTCTCTGTAGGGAAGAGGAACAAGTTCCGTCATCCGTCCGCAGTGGTAATGGAACGGCTTGAAAGGAGTGATGCCGAAATCCTCCGGACAGACTTCGAAGGCGCCATCTGGTTAAAATCGGATGGACATATAATCAGGAGGTATGATTGGAGATAAGATGTTTATCTCCCAGTAGTTATTGCAATTTAACGACTCTCTGTATACATTCCATTTACTGTGTAATTATCTGTTAGAGAGCTTTACTTAGGAGGAGAATAAAATGAAACATACACTACTAATCATTACACTTGCTTTCATTCCGTTTCAAACCCTCATTTCTCAAACAGAGATGGAAAATCCCACTGGTGAGGTAGAAATTATTCTTCTCATGGGAGTACCTCAGGGAGAATTCGGGGAGAACATCACTGGCTATGGTTGGGGAATAAACTTCACTTATAAACGATCAATCACAAAATATTCCAATATCGGAGGCAATCTTGGATTCCTGATCTATGGTAAGAATGAACGTGAAATCCCCTACAGCTATTATTCTGATCTGATTACATTGGAGGAAGAAACATCCAGTGACATCCTCATGACAGATCTTTTCTTGGAACTTCATCCTCCTACAAAAGTCTGGGTTCCCTATCTGAAAGGGATTGTGGGATTAAACATGCTCTCCACGTCAACATCGATTAGGGACGAGGATTATTATGGTGATGAAGAGGATAATGAAATTGCCAGTTCCACAAATCTATTCGATTGGGCTTTCAGCTACGGTTATGGTGCTGGAATACGGTGGATGACAAGTATTTCCTCTGACAATGAAGAAACAGTTATTGGATTATTCTTCGACATACAACACCGGTTCGGGGGAGAGGCAGAATATCTGGACGCCGACAAGGAAGGTGCTATTGTTATATCAGATCCCGATGACGGACCCGTCACAACTACACTTAATCCTGATTTTTCCAGGACAGACCTTATCCTTTACAATCTTGGGATCTCCTTTAATTTTTAGTACTCAGTTCTCAATCCTATAAAACTTATTCTAATTCTTATCAGGTAAAATCCCGCTGGTATACGCCTCCAAGGAGAGTTAGTTGCTGTATATCGTCTCCTCCCAGTAAACAGTTTCTCGTTCTTTTGACATAATTCTTCCCATTCACTATTGCCTTTAACCTAAACAGACACTACATTCCATTTACTGTGTAATTATCTGTTAGAGAGCTTTACTTAGGAGGAGAATAAAATGAAACAAACACTACTAATCATTACAGCACTGATGTTGATTGTTGGGTGTGGTGGCTCAGAAAAAGAACCTGAAAAAGAACCCATCAACATCGATGAGTTGGTATTTAAAGACAGAAGAGGCAATACTGGTAGTAGTTCACGTAGCCGTATTCACTACACAAAGGACACAAATATACCTTATTCAGGGAAGGTGTTTAGATTGTATGAGAATGGACAGAAGTGGCAAGAAGGGACTTTAAAGAATGGGGAATATAATGGATTATATACTAAATGGCATGAGAATGGACAGAAGGAGACAGAAGGAAATTACAAGAATGGGGAAAAAGATGGGAAATGGACTCTTTGGTATGAAAATGGACAGAAGGAGTTGGCAGTAACTATCAAGGATGGGAAAGAAGATGGAAAAGTGACTAAATGGTATAAGAACGGACAGAAGGAGGAAAAATCAACTTACAAGGATGGGGAATTGATTTCTGAAAAATGTTGGGATGAAGATGGGAATGAGGAGGATTGTATAAGATGGGAGATGTCTGATATCAGGCTAAAGGATAATGTTACACTACTTGAACAGGAAACATCTAGTTCTCCTAACATCTATTCTTTCAATTATAAGTGGGATAAGGATACCAAGTGGAGGGGTGTAATAGCACAAGAACTAATCAACACCAATTATTCTGATGCCGTTAGTATAAGTCCAGAAGGATATTACATGGTGGACTATGCTAGATTAGGGTTCCCAATGACACAAATTTTAAACTAAAGGAGTATTATGGCTTATCAAGCAGGTGGAACACCATAAGGAAAGCTGACCTCAATATGACAAGCTGGACGTGTTTGAACTGGGAGTAATAACGAGAGGATGAAATGAGAAAGACACTACTAATCATTACAGCACTGATGCTGATTTTTGGGTGTTCTAAACCAGAATCTATCAATTATGAAACTAAACTTATTGAAAGAGATGGTGTTTATTATACCAAACCGTTATCCGATAAAAAACCATATACCGGAAAAGTATTTTCTTTATATGACAATGGACAGAAGAAAGAAGAAGGAATTCTCTGGGATGGGAAACCAGATGGATTATGGACTGGATGGTATGAGAATGGACAGAAGAATGTTGAAGGAACTTACAAGGATGGGGAGTTTGTGCAAACAAAGAAGATGGTGCTGTTGAAATAAACCCCACCCAAAGGATTAAAGCAAAGGAGAGTAAAATGAAGAAATTAAAACCCATAATATTACCTGTTTTACTTGTTCTAATACTTGGCATACAATTGTATGCATATTTTAATGGAA
>Ga0208411_1000446_pt1 | contig 32158 bp, 28 predicted proteins | sample ETN01SmetaG_4_FD_185793 | JGI IMG/M metagenome (GOLD analysis project Ga0208411, IMG submission 185793) | Marine microbial and viral communities from oxygen minimum zone, Eastern Pacific Ocean - ETNP2014F12-01SV261 (SPAdes) (version 2) | ecosystem: Environmental > Aquatic > Marine > Oceanic ... | reverse complement strand
TGGACTTTCTATATCACCCCATCGACCATTAGGAAAATCATCCCAGATTTCTGTACGCGTTAAATAGCTTACAGGTCTATTACTCCAATATATTGGGCGTACATCTTCACTTGTTTTTCGATCATCTGATGCTGATTGTCGCCATGGTAATTCCTTAAGGGTTCCTTGAGCTGAAACAAGTCCAAGTGATTTTAATATTGCTGAAACAGAATGTTCCAGATTAAGTGTATAAAAATGCAAACCAGGTACACCTTCTTCAATTAGTTTTTGACACATTGTCACCGCCTGATCAATGCCGTAATTAATCACGCTGGAATCATCATTCTTTATAGGTTCTAATTGCGCAGAAACTGAGCCAGGAATACTAACCTGACAAAATTGGGTAAATTTTAAAAACCGGGCATAGTTATGTATAGGCATGATCCCCGGAATAATGGGTGCTTTTATACCTGATTTAATGCATTTATCTCTGAAGACAAGAAATTTATCCACATCATAAAATAGTTGCGTCACCACAATGTCCGACCCTGCATCCACTTTTTCTTTTAGAAAAGATATATCAACATCAAGATCACTTTGGTCTTGATGGCCGTCTGGATAACCACCAACACCTAAGAAAAAGTGGTCTCCAAACTCTTTTCTAATATATCGGACAAGATCAGCACCACAGCGAAATCCATTTTCATGTTGGTCCCAAGAAGAGAATCCCTCCGGCGGATCTCCTCTTAGAGCTAATATATTGGATAGACCATTTTCTTTCGCTTCTGTAAGTACTTTTTTGATTGATGACACTGGCATATTTGTACAGGTAAGGTGCATCATAACTTCCAAACCAAAATACTTCTGGATTGTTTTACACATTCCCAGAGTTTTATCGGCAGTGGATCCTCCTGTGCCCCACGTAATATCAATGTAAGCTGGCTGAAGGGTCGCCATCCTATCAATCCTACTGTATAAGTTATCCAACCCAAAGTCTGTTTTTGGTGGAAAAAACTCAAAACTATAAAACGTTTTACCTTGAGCTTCATAATTTGCAATTTTTTCTGATATCTTCATTTAGTCAATCTAATAGTATTAACACCGTTAAGCTGTCTATAACCATCTATTTATCTTACTAACGGCCAATTTACCCGGTTTATTAGTGAAATTAAAAGGGGTTTTGTTTCATCTCATCCGCATGGGTTGTGGTTGGTCCATGACCGGAACTTTCAGCAAGTTGAGAACTGCTGTCAGTTCACTATTATTCATGCAACATCGCTGACAGTTCAGCTACGAGTATATCCAATCCTTCGCCGGAAACACTGGAGATTAAAATCACTTTCTCACTACTAAGTTCGGAAGGTAATTCCTCCTGCTCATCCTGGAAAATATCCAGTTTAGAAAGTACTACTGCCTAGGTTTATCTATCATCTCTGGACGAACATCTTACCTGAGAGCTGCCTGACAGCTCCCTTCAACTCTAGGCTCAGTAGTACAGTCAACAGTAAGGATGAATCTAATCCGGACTCAGCTGATATATCATCTATGTGTTTCGGTTCCCTGGAGAGGATTTCATAAATAGCAGCTTCATCACCTTCTAAATCGAGACGTATCTTCCGCTGGATAGGAGAACGGGGAACTTTCAGATGGGGACTGAGAACCGCAATAATCTGCTCAGCATCTTTGATAGGAATAGCTCCGTTCCGGATCAATCTTAGACAGCCTTCACTCTTGGGATCAGTAAGACGACCGGGGACAGCAAAAACTTCCCTATTCTGATCAACCGAATCGAGGGCAGTAAGGACTGCACCGCTGCGACTGCCTGCTTCTACGACAATCACGCCGTAACTGAGACCGCTGATAATTCTGTTACGCTGAGGAAAGTTAGGTGCATCGGGCTTGGTGCCAAACGGAAACTCTGTGATAAAAACTCCCTTCTCCTCAAAGAATGGCAGATAGCTTCGATTCTCAGCCGGATAAACCACATCCAGTCCATTTCCCAGAACAGCGATTGTACGCCCCCCTGCTTCCAAAGTGGCAAGATGAGCTATGGTATCAATTCCTTTGGCGAACCCGCTCACAATCGTCATTCCTGCTCCCGCTAACTCCCGGGAAAGATCTTCTGCTACTTGTTTTCCGTAGGTAGTTGGAGTCCTCGTCCCTACGATAGCTACCGTATCAGTGTCCTCTTCCTGCAATTCACCTTTCATGAATATCACTACCGGCGGATCGTAAATCATCTTGAGCAGCGGTGGAAACTCGTCGTCCCAAATTGATATTATCTTTACTCCGTATTCATCTGCCATGGAAAGTTGAACTTCCGCAAAATTATTTGGTGAGTAATTTTTCACTTCCCGGGCAATCGCCATGTTGATCCCTTCAACCTGACAAAGCTCTTGAGTAGATGACGAAAGTACAGCTTCAGGCGATCCCAGTGCCTGAACCAAAGTCCGTATGCGAGTCGGCCCCAAACTCGGCACTTTTAGCAAGTTGAGTAGTGCTGTCAGTTCAATGTTATTCACGAATCATTTCTGTGATTTTAGCCAACAACTTGCTTAATCCCTCACCAGTAACACTGGAGATTAAGATTACTTCTTCGCCGCTTATTTCGGTTGGTAATTCTCGGTGATCATCCTGGAAAATGTCCAGTTTAGAAAGTACTACTAGCCTAGGTTTATCAATCATCTCCGGACTGTATGTCACCATCTCTTTTAAGAGAGTTTCCAACGTCGTTTTTGGGTCATCGTCAGTACACTCAATTATGAGCGCCAGAATGGAAGTTCGCTCGATGTGTTTAAGAAACCGGATGCCCAATCCTTTCCCTGCGCTGGCACCTTCTATAAGCCCGGGAATATCCGCCATTACAAAGGATTTGAAGTCACCGTGCTTTACAATTCCCAAGTGAGGCTGAAGCGTGGTAAAGGGATAATCTGCAATTTTCGGACGGGCAGATGAGAGCTTTGAAAGAAGTGTAGACTTTCCGGCGTTAGGTAAACCGACAAGTCCCACATCCGCCAGCACTTTCAATTCTATTTCATAAGTGAACTCTTCACCTCTGCGACCCGGTTCAGCTTTTGTTGGAGTCTGATGAGTGGAAGTGGCAAATTCGCTGTTTCCTCTTCCTCCCTGTCCACCTTTCGCAGCAATGAATTCTGCACCTGCCTCCACCAAATCTGCTGTGGTTTCCTTTTCACCTTTGTACCGAATGATGGTTCCTTGTGGTACAGGGATAAAAACGTCTTTTCCATCCCGGCCTGTTTTGCGGGCTCCGGAACCGTCGTGACCGTTTTCGGCGCGATATTGCTTATGGTATTTAACATCCTGAAGTGTGTGCAGTTGAGGATCAACTCTGAAAATGACGCTGCCTCCTCTACCACCGTTTCCGCCATCAGGACCGCCTTTAGGGATGTACTTCTCCCGACGGAAGCTTACGCAGCCGTTACCACCTTTTCCAGCGATGACCTTGATTTTGGCATAATCGACGAACATATATTTTAATCCTTCTAGCGTGGACTAATTTATAGAGAGACCAGCAGGTTGCCTATTACAAGATTGAAATCTCAATCTCAGGATATTATTTCAATTACCTAAAATTCCACTGGATTTTAAAGGCGCAGAAGAATAATCTACAATTAAAACAGTTACTCTATTGAAACGACTCCCATTTGCTCACTAATTCAGGATTACCAACATTTTCTAGGACGTAATCACAGTAATCCCGCCCGGTCGAACCTGTATCTCGTCCAGTCATGACGAGTTTCTTCTCGAAATTGCCGCATACGTCCAGTGCCATTTCCAACCTGTCAGCTTTGTCGCCGTAACCAATGTGACGCATGAGCATTGCACCGGCACGTATCATACTGCTGGGATCGGCGTACTTGGCTCGGCCTTCGTCCACCATCCGCGGAGCTGAGCCGTGTATGGCTTCAAACATGGAATACTTTCGACCGATGTTACCGGCTCCTGCAGTTCCCACGCCGCCTTGGAACTCAGCTGCTTCATCAGTAAGGATGTCTCCGTAGAGATTTGGTAGAACCATTACGCGAAATTGAGTCCGTCGCTTCGGATCCACTAACTTAGCTGTCATGATGTCAATGTACCAGTCGTCCACTTCAACCTCGGGATACTCCTTGGCCATTTCATAGCCAATTTTTAGGAATTTTCCGTCGGTAGTTTTCACCACGTTCGCTTTTGTAACCATTGTCAGTTTATTTATATTATTCTTACTGGCGTACTCAAAAGCTAGGCGGATGATGCGCTCAGTCCCCTGCGTGGTAGCAACTGTAAAGTCGAGCGCCAAATCGTCCGTTACATCCATACCATCGCTTCCCAATGCATAAGCTCCTTCAGTATTTTCACGGAAGAACATCCAGTCAATACCATCGGATGGAACTTTCACCGGACGAACATTGGCGAAGAGATCCAGCTCCTTCCGCATAGCCACATTGGCGCTTTCAATATTGGGCCATGGGTCGCCTTTACGTGGAGTAGTCGTAGGACCTTTGAGAGTCACATGACACTGTTTAATCTCTTCCAGTACATCGTCCGGAATTGGTTTGTGAACTTCGGCTCGGCACTCGATGGTAAGCCCTTCAATATTGCGAAACTCGACTATTCCAGATTCCAATTCGTCCTTCATCATAATTTCAAGGACTCTCCGAGCTTCATCAGCTATGAAAGGACCAATGCCATCTCCGCCGATAATACCGACGATTATTGGCTCTAACTGAGAATAATCAGTCTCTTCCTCTCCTCTCTTCATTCGATCAATGCGGGTGAGTTGTTCTTCTAAAACCTTACCCAAATGTTCTTTCGCTTGATCAATTACTGCAGTAGTCATTGCTCTTACTCCTCTTTATTATAAGATTTTATAAAACTTAGTCGTCTTTCTTTACTTCTTTTGCCTTAGTTTTAGATGAGGTGTCTTTACTCTTCTTGGGACTAGATTTACTCTCTGTATCGCTTGTAGAGTTATTCTTTTCTTTATAATCAGTTATGTAAAATCCAGATCCTTTAAAGATTAAGCCTGATCCGCCGCCTATTAGTCGAGTCACACTCCCGGAACACTCAGGACAGACCTTAAGCGGATCGTCCGTCATCTTCTGAAAATACTCGAATAAATGTCGACATTCATTACAACTATATTCGTAAGTAGGCATTTAACTATTACCAATTTTATTCCAAATCATGATTAAACCAGCTTAGAAATTTAATATGAAAGAGTGATATATTTAGAGAATAAATAAAATTATTTGGCGAATTTCTCTTTCAATCGGTTAGAGACACATGGAGGTACAAATACATCAATGTCTCCACCCAATTCTGCGATATCTCGAATCACAGATGAACTCAGATGAGCATATCGGCGGTGAGGCATCAGAAATATAGTTGCTATACTATCATCAAGATGCCGATTCATCCACGCCATCTGAAACTCAAGTTCAAAATCGCTTACGAACCGAAGTCCTCTCACTAGCGCCACCGCTTCCTTCTTTTTCGCATAATTAACAATCAAACCTCCAGTGTGATCTACCTCGAGATTATTAAAATCAGTTGTTGCTTCGCTGATAAGCTCGATTCTCTCTTCCAGTTCAAATAAAGGATCTTTTGAACTGTTCTCGGCAATAGTGATAATAAGCTTATCAAACAGACTGAGAGCCCGGAGGATAATATCGATATGCCCATAAGTGATTGGATCAAATGTCCCTGGATAAATTGCTGTTCTCATGGCTGCTTTTTGAAAATGGTTAATTGAGTATCACCATAGGTTTTAATTCTAGCCCCAGCCGGTTGCCAATTTTCATTCTTGGAGGTTTCAATAATAATAATACCACTTTTCTTAAGTCTTTTCATAGATATCTGAGCAAGGTCATAAAGATTAGCTTTTCCATATGGAGGATCTGCCAAAATGATATCATAAATGCCACAGTTTGATAGAAAACTCATGGAATCTTGACGTTCAATATTTAGGGGAGCTTCTAGAAATAGTTGAGCATTCATTCTTATTATACCAATAGCCTCAACATTGTTATCAACAAACGTCACTGAACCTGCGCCGCGACTAATTGCTTCAAAACCGAGGGTACCAGCACCAGAGTAAAGATCCAATACTTTATCATTTCTTATGTTGCCAAGAATATTAAATATACTCTCTCGAACTAGGGAAGATGTTGGTCTTATATCAAGACTACGCCCTGTGTTTAGTTGTCTCCCTTTCAAACTTCCTGCAAGGATGGAAGTACTCATCTATTCAGAACCTGAACCGGTATTATGAAACTCTTCAATGGATAATTCAGTAATAGTGGTTTTCACATCTGATCTGTATCGAAGGTACCATACAACGGAAGCACCTATTCCAACCGCCAGTAAAAATGCTATAATAGATTCCCACGTTAAAGACTTCTTGGGTTCTCCTTTTGGCTTTTTCTTATCTTTTTGTGATTTTACTGGTATTTCATCACGTTTCTGTTTTTGGGTATTATCTAGAATGACTTCAGTTTTAGAAACATTTTGAAAACCGCTTTCACCAAAGAGATTTAAATCAGGCATGTTTCATGCTCCTAAATGAAAGGCCAAGAATAGAAGAAAACGAGCCGTCACCGGCAAAATGACCCGCTCTATTTTCTTCCGAAAAGGGTAACACAGGTGACATAATCTCTATCGCTTCTTCAGGAACAAAATTTTCTGTATGAGGTGGTAATTGACCAGCTAGGTACAGATGGACATCGGAATCTAATTCATTATTACTTATATAACGTTCAAACTCTTCAATATATTTCTTAACAAATTCACCATCTCCTCTAACAGTCTTTAATTGAAAGTCTTCTTTTGTAATAGCAAATTCTGCTAAAGCTGCTAACTGGCCTTTGTCATGAAAGAGCGCCCTAATCGTATTTCCGTAAGGCTCGAAGAGTGCAACACCTCTTTTACGACCATCGTCTAATTCATCCAACACACGGCTGAGAGAAAATATATCCGCTTCCATCCAAATAGGAGTCCCTTTAGCGTTCTCTATTGCAGTTCTTATTTCTGTTTGAATTGACCCTCGGATAACACTTACTGCCACCATAATAGTATTTTCATCTTCTCGAATTTCCTGGAAAAAATATTTCATTCCCGGCCATAATGAGCCGTATTTCTGTTCCATTTGCCATTTAATAAAATGTTCAATTTCAGATAGCTCAAGACCTGATTCCATCGACACCATATCGCACTGAATATATTCTTCTCCAAGGGAAATAAAGATATCCTCTCCTTCCATTGTAATCTCTTTTGATAAAGTGCCTATTATGTTTGATAATTCTGATGAAGACACTTTGGCTTGGTTAACTAGTTCAAGTTCAACTCCTTTACCTACTGCAGAAAACCTGCCGTAGCGAAGTTGTCCATCCTTTATAGAAATAGCAATCATGTATTAGTGAACCCAACTCGGATAACCGTTAGAAATGCTGTCATCTTTTACGTCAGGATTGAATGTAAAGAGGAAATACCTTCGTTCAGAGTATTCCTTATCAGGAACTTTGATAACCACTTTTTCAGAATCTACACGAATTATATATCGCTCATCACTGAGAGGAAAATTGAGAACGAATTCATCAGGCCTAAAGCGATCATAATAGTGAACCAATTCAACATGTTCAGACTTACTCGTGTCTGCAATACCCACGTAATAGCTATTGAATGTATCAAGTGAAGCTTTGAACAATGCCAGTTTATCTGCCCTAATAAATGAAGTGTCTTTGAACCATGTGGCTGAATTATCAGGATCCTCCGAGCGATCTTCTACAACCACGCTGAATATTTTATCCACGATAGTATCTTTGCGAGCTCCTAGATGCCCAAAAGAAGTATCGTATGTAGTAATATATCTTACATGTTGGGCAAGAGGATTTTCACCCAGTCGGCGGTCAGGTTTCATCCAGATGAAAGACTTGGGAACAGTTACCTCAATTTCACGGTTGTCTAAGTTAATTATTCTGGGATGATCACTAAACAGTGAGTCTGCCACAACAGAATCCCTTACTGCATTAACTACCTTAATTGCCCATTCTGCGTCTTCTGTTCTTTCTCCTGTGAACTCCTCATAAAAATTCAGTATCTTGTTGATATTAAGCATTTGACCGTGACTTTGATCTTCTATCTCAGTTTCCTCTATCCAAATTGATTTGGGGATATATATCACCACGACAAATGCAATAACTGCTAGAACAATCCCCATCTCCATGAGATCACGAGCCAGCCACCAACGATATTTCTTCTCTTCTTGCCCTGCTAACAAATCATCACGCTCTTGAATATCTTCCATTATTCCACCATCCTTAGATAGTTATTTTATCACGTAATCGATCCAATGTTTTAATTCCAATCATTTTTACATTAGTCAAATCTTCTACAGACTGAAAATCGCCATGATCTTGACGGAAAAGTATAATATTTTCAGCTGTTTTTGGTCCTATTCCTGATAAGGACATCAAGTCAGTTTTAGAAGCAGTGTTCAAATTTATCGGACCGGAAATACGTTCATTACCAGATTGTTCTCTGGATTCCGTCACAGCAGTTATTTCTGCTCTCTGCATATCAACTGATTTACTAAATGTTATAGAGTCTTTAAACCAAGTTTTTCGACCAAAACCAATAAGGACTCCTAAAATCAAAGCTCCCGACAAAAATCGAACGATAATCTTTTCTTGAGGTGTCATCGACGCCTCACCTTCCTGACCTTCGCTTTGGTCTGTCCATTCAACGATGCTAATTCTTGGAATAGTTTTTTCTCATTTTTGTTGAGTGAGACAGGGGTTGTAACCTGAATTTTAACCAGTTGATCACCCTTTCGGCTTCCACGTACTTGAGGAAGTCCTTTCCCTCTCATTCTCAAAATTTGTCCTGACTGAATTCCCGCAGGAATAGTCAGCTTCGCTTTCCCAGAAAGAGTAGGAACTTCTACTGAATTACCTAAAGCTGCATTAGCGAAAGAAACTTCTAATTCAGTCATGACATCAGAATCAATACGGTTAAAATAGGGATGGTCATTTTCTTCAAAAAACACAACCATATCTCCTGGTGCAGCCCCGCGAGCTCCCTTATTACCTTCACCTCGCAGCGTCATATAGTTTCCCGATGCTACACCGGCAGGAACTTTAACCTTAATCTCTATCTTTTTTCTTACTCGCCCATCACCCGAGCATATACGGCACGGATTATCAATAATCTCGCCTGATCCAGAACAATTGGGACACTGAGTTACGTTTACGAACTGTCCTAGAAATGAGCGAGACATCTGTTTCACCTGTCCATTACCATTACAAGTTGAACATCGAGATGGCATAGTACCAGATTTTGCACCTGAACCCGTACATTCACCGCAAGTTTCCATCCGTTTTACTTTTATGGTTTTATTTACCCCCGTCGCAACTTCTTCCAGATCAAGTTGAATGGAAACTCTCAAATCTCTCCCGCGAATTGTATGAGATTCCCTTGTTGCTCCTCCGCCAAAAATATCTTCAAAAGGATTCCGACCTCCGAAAACATGACCAAATTGATTAAAAATATCATCCATGGATATTCCACCAAATCCACTGTGGCCGTGCTGACCTTCAACTCCAGCTTGACCAAATTGATCATACTGCTGTCTTTTATGTGGATCGCTTAAAACAGCATATGCTTCCGCTGATTCCTTAAATTTGGTTTCAGCATCGCTATCATCCGGGTTTCTATCAGGATGGTATTTCATTGCCAGTTTCCGATATGACCGTTTAATGTCACCTTCAGATGCATCTTTACTTACTCCTAGAATATCGTAATAATCCCGGCTCATTTACTCACCACGACTTTCGCATGACGTATAACTTTATCCTTCATGCGATACCCCTTCTCAAATTCTTCGATGACAATATTTTCTTCATGCTCTCCAGATTCCTTGACCATAAGGGCATCATGGAGATCAGGATCAAATTTCTCTCCGACAGAATCGAAAGATACAACATCTAGTCTTTCAAGTCTTCTAGAGACCTTATCAAGAATAAGCTGAACACCCTCCATTATAGAATCAATTGACACATTTTCATCTCCATTAGAGGAGTTTACTATACGTTCCATATCGTCTACTACGGGTAGAAGAGCTACAATTGCATCACTTCCCCCGTATTGGAATAAACGAGAGATCTCCTTTTCTTTCTGTTTCCGATAGTTATCGAACTCAGCTCTAAGCCGGAGGTGACGATCTTCAAGAGCGTTAAAGGCCAGTTTCTGTTCTGCCAATTCAGACCTAAGTTTTTCTAACTTCAACACATCATCTTTCTTAGTCTTAACAGGGATGGTTTTCTTAGACTTAGATTTTTTTGATTTTGCTTTAGTAGTCATTTAATAAGTTTTGGGAGATGCCTCGAAAAGGAATTAACCAACCCCTGTACTTTCCGATAATCTAAACGAGTAGGGCCCAAGATCCCTAAATGGCCCATAAAACTCTCACCACTAAATTGTGATATCACTACAGAGCATCTTCGGAGAGCAGATTCTATATTTTCTTTACCAATAGCCACAGTCGCACAACTAATATCTTCCACAGATTTAGTAATTACATGTTCATCATCCAAAGCAGAAACAATTGCCTGCATCTCTTCAGAATTACTGAATTCTGGATTTTCTAATAATTGTTCTTTGGATGATGTACACAACAAAGTTTTTTCATTCACTCGGAAATACGAATGAGCATTTTTTATAACATCCTTTATAATCTCATTATTTGATAATTCACTTTCACGCAGGCGATTGGGTACTGTCTTTTGCAGATTGCCTTCTTTTAATCCCAAAAGTCTTTCTCGTAAGATTGACCTCACCAAATCTAGATGTGAATCCTTAAGCTCAGTGGTAATATCGAGCATGATAGATTCAATTGAAGAATATTCAAAACCTAAAATTAGCAAAACTTTTCCTGAGCTTAGTTTAACAAGTTCTAAATCTGTTAAAGTGGAATCACCCAGAGGTGACCAAATGACAAAACCAAAAAGCTTGGATAGTTTTGCTAACGAATCAGCAGATACTTGAAGAATATCTTCAACAGAACAGGATATTTCAGCTAATTCGTCCATGAACTGGATAATTTCAGAAGAACTGTACTTAGGAGTTTCCATTAACTCATCAACATAGAATCGATATCCAGAATCAGTAGGAATGCGACCAGAAGATGTATAAAGGTGACCGAGATATCCTACCTCCTCCAACTGGTGTAGAGTATTTCGGATGGAAGCCGGACTAATCTTTAGTCCATAAGATTTCTTCAAATGTACTGATGCTACCGGAGCAGCAGTCCTGATAAAGTCTTCAATAACCATTTTCAGTATGCTCAACTCACGATTGGCATGTTTATCTGATAGTGTTAACCGATCCATTATTCTTCTCGCTAAGATTGAAAAATTACTATCTGACCCCTGTAAAAACAAGACCTATACAGAGTGAATAAACTGTTAGGTTAATAATTTCTTGACAGCTTTACGACTACCCAATATTGAAAATAGGGCTACAACAAGAATTAATAAAATAATCACTCGCCAGTCCCAGATCAGTTGAAACGGCGTAAATAACTCTAGGAAAGAGTTCGCGGTTCTGATAAAGAGATAAGTAAGTAAAGAAGATAAAACTCCACCGGCAATACCCACAATGATCCCTTCAATTATGAAAGGAATTTTAACAAATCGATCTGTAGCACCTACTAATTTGAGAATTCGTATGAGATCTTTACGTGAAAATATTGTCAGTCTAATCGTATTGGATACCAATACTGTAGTTCCCATTAAAATCGCCATGGAAATCAATGCAACAATGGAAAGCATCCCTTGAAAATAATTTTCTATAAGGGTAATTGCTTTAGCTGGATAACTTACTTTTTCCACCCTATCCATGGCTTCTATCGCCTTCACAACAGGCTCTATCTCAGCAGACTCCAATCCGCTCTCTTCGAGCTTAATTTCACAACTTGTGGGCAAAGGATTATCATCCAGAAGATCGTAAATGTTTTCGCCAAATTCCTTTTGAAAAATCTCTGCAGCTTCTTGTTTAGTGATCAAAACCCCTTCCCGAACTCTATCCATAGAGATTATCTCATTCATAATTTCTTGAGCTTCAGAATCAGTGGTTAACTGAGTGAAAAATACCTCTATGGCATAGTCTGTTCTAGACTCATTCGCTAAACGGGCAAGATTGGAAGTCGCCATCGCCCCAAAACCAACAAAACTTAAAGTTACTCCAATTGTAACTATCGAAGAAAAAGTAGATAACTTGGCCCGCCAAAGACTTCGATATCCTTCCATTAATAGATAAATAAACTTATCCACTAGAAACCCTTACCTGCCCTTTAATAATTTCAAAAAACCGATAATTCCGATCTTTCACAAGATTATAATTATGGGTGGCCATTAAGACAGCTGTTCCTCTCTCTTGTATCGCCTCTAACAACTTTAATATCTTGAATGAAGCTGCAGGATCAAGATTACCGGTTGGCTCATCCGCCAGCACTACAATAGGATCTTTAACAATAGCTCTTGCCAGTGAAACAATTTGCTGTTCACCACCTGATAGATGATGAGGAAGACGGTGGCTTTTCTCAGTTAGACCAAGTTCATCTAATACTCCATCAACCTTTGAGTGAACATCTTCTCGGCTCATCCCAATAACGTGCAGAGGCAAAGCTACATTTTCAAAGACACTTCTATCTTCGAGTAACTCAAAATCCTGGAATACCATACCCACTTTTCGGCGTAGTAAAGCTATCTGCTTAGACCTAATTCTATCAGAACTAAATCCAGCTACTTCCACACTTCCTTCCTGGGGAATGGCATCCATATAAATCATTCTTAGTAATGTGGTCTTACCCGCTCCGGTAGGGCCGATAATACAAATAAATTCACCTTCATCTACAGAAAAGGTAGCATCTGAAACCCCTGCGCTTCCTTTGAAAGAGAAAGTTGCGTTACTGAATCTGATCATGTCATGATTTAATCAACTGCTTAATGCTCTAATAAAAACAAATACTATAAAGGCAATATAACCACTCAGCATCAGGAATGCGTAAATACGCGGGATGGAGGTCTTGCGCAGGAGTGGATAGAGCATCAGTACATAAAGCAGCATTACGGGGATTTCAAAGTGAATCACGCTCGAATCTACTTTCATAGGTGATATGGCTGAAACCAAACCTATCACAGCTAGTATATTAAACATGTTTGAGCCAATTATATTACCCAGCGATATTTCACTTTCTTTCTTATAAGCAGCCACAAGGGAGGTCGCCAATTCAGGTAATGAGGTACCATATGCTGCAACTGTTAAACCAATGGCCATCTCAATATTTTTCCCAGCTATTCTTTCAGCTAATCCAGTTGCGCCTTCTACAAAAAGATGAGCACCACCAGTCAACGCACCTATCCCAATGCTTATAATAAAAAGATTACCTAGGATCGAACCATTGTTACCATCATCCGATTTTTTTTCTCGTCCAGTAATAATACAGTAGCTGGAATAAATAATTATCCCGCCAAACAGAGCTATTCCTTCCCATCTTTGGATCTCACCATCGAAGAGCATGATAGAAAATAGCACTGAAACAGCCAGCAAATAATTGAGATCTTTCTTAATACGCTTAGCAGAAATGACAATAACAAACAGAGTGGCACTCAATCCGAGAATCAAACCTACATTGGCTATATTTGAACCGATAACATTTCCAATTGCAATTGCTTCCTTACCCCTAAGTGCTGCCATAAGACTTACAAGTAATTCTGGTAGAGATGTCCCAAAAGCAATAATCGTTAAGCCAACCACCAAAGGGGATATACCCCATAAACGAGCTAGCTTGCTGCCACCCCTGACGACAGAATCACCGCCTAAGAAAAGCAGTACTGCACCGGCGACGAGATATCCACCAATCGCAAGTGAGCTCACTGGTTGTAGAGCCTTTTCTCTCGGATATATTCATCAACGGAATCTGGAACAGCATATCGTATTGTTAGACCGGAGATAATCCGTTCACGGAGAAGGGACGAGGAGATCTCGATTTGAGGTACATTTGCAAAGTGAATGTGGGAGAGTATCTCAGCGGAAATCCAGCTCGGTCTAAATCCAGGTCGAGCTGCTATCAATACCTGTGATTCTTCAAGAATCTTCTCTGGCTGATGCCAAGTGTGGAATTCTTTAAGTGTATCACTCCCCATTAAGAAATAGATTTCTTTTGATTTGAGGTTATATCGTTTCTTTAACTCTCGAATTGTATCAATAGCATAAGAGACACCACCCCGTTTTATTTCCACATCTGAGAGCTGAAAATTCTCGTTTCCCTCTAAAGCTAACTGCAGCATGGCCATACGATCTTCAATAGTGGAAAGATCTGTCTTTGTTTTATGAGGTGGAATACTTGCTGGAACAAAGATCATTTTATCAAAACCTTCTGTCTCTTTCACAGTTTCGGCTATAATGAGGTGGCCTACATGGGGAGGATCAAACGTTCCACCGAAAAGACAAACTTTCACAGTTTATCTTCCTCATAATTTGCTTTTTCAATCAACTTATCTGCCTGCAAGAGATCTTCATCTGACTTAAAACGTTCTTTGTGATTCTGGAAAAACTCTATTGCATCATCAACTTCACCAAGCTTGATGTGCATTTCGATAACTTTTACTCGAGCATTATCAATGTAGTCAGTATCATAATAAGTCTCAACCACATCTTTGAAGTACGTCAAAGCAGCCTGATATTCATCTAATTTTGTGTAAAGGATTCCTGACTCAAATATTTTTTTTGCCTGTTTACTCCTGAGCTTACTGATTGCATCAACTGCATCTTCAGTATGCTCCGATCCTGGAAAGTCCTCTATAAATTCCTGATAACGATCTATGGCACTTAAAGTATAATCTTGGTCAAGATAGTATTTAGGTGATTTTCTTTCGTAAGCCTGACAAATCCGGAAGCGGCTAGGTTCTACAAAGGGGCTGTAAGTTTTGTACCGCACCAGATTATCGTATTCTGTAATAGCCTCAATATATTCTTTATTGAGAAAATAAGATTCAGCAAGGTAAAATTGTGCGCTGTCAGCGAACTCAGAATAGGTTCCCCTTCTGAGTACAAAATCAAACTCCTCTTGAGCACGGTAGTATTTTCCTTTTTCGAAAAGAATCATGCCCTCTTCAAATTGTTTTCTCAAATTGATAACTTCATCTTTGCTCCCTGGTGGAGAACATGCTTGAAAAATAAGGACACTTAAAAACAGAAGGAGTATTTTATTCTTAGACATATATATTTTCAGTATTAAACAGACTTATCCGGCTACCACCTAAGTGATAGAGAAAAACCGCCTATTCCAAATTTTGAGCTGGGTGAAAATGTAGGCTTTAAACTAGCCTCTACTTTATCAGGACGCGTTGATCGCCGACGAGTCTCCCACACCGCATCTACAGCGCTGATAATATGATTGAACATAATAGCACTAACTGAATAAGCGGCTAATTGAAGATAACGGTTGTGCTCTTCACGAAGATCCAGATAACTATCTCTGTTCACTGTCATAATGAGCCACTCTGTGGAATCTCCTACAGATTTAGCATCTACCCAGTATTCGTCAATATCATCCCAGCCGCCAACAAATTGATTGTACTTTCCGATATTCTCATAAAAATCTCTATCCCTGATTACATCATCCACCTCGTACGATGTCCAGTCAGGAATAGAATCACCGTTAGTATCTTCGTTTGAACCAATAATAGAACCATCAGCCAAGAGAATCTGGATGTCGTGGGAACCCATAGCAGATATACCGTACTCTGGATCAATAATATCCATCTTTTCCCACCACTGCCCCAAAATCCAATGATTATCAGCCAGAGCCTCAAAATCTATTTTTATATCGTCTCCCTGTTGGATCAAATTAGACCAAACCAGAATACTAGCTATTTCCACTCCGACGAAAGCTACTGACTTCCATTTGGCTCCCGCATACCACTGCCCAGCACCTGGCACTACAAGAGAATAGAGAAGACCTTTGGCAGGGTATTTTTCCAAAGTAGTTGAATCACTTTCCTCGTCGGGAGATTCTACCTCCGTCTGTAAAAGTGAGCTGTGGAACTCAGGACGATAGACGAATGAGTTGTCACCGGCAAATAGACCGGACGTTAAAATAAGTAGTGCAATCATTTTGTAGTTCATATCAGAATCCGAAAAGTAGTGTGAAATAGGTTCTTAATTCATTACCGTAGTCATTTCCGTCAATAGAAAATTTATCCAATCCTTTGTGTATTTCCATGCCAATTCCTGTGGGATAATTGTAAAAAGAAAATCCTCCAAATCGGAATTGAGCACCAATAGACCGTTTCAGATTAAATTCATCCTCCTTTCCATTCCACGCATCGCCGAATTGAGCAACAGCACCAATCACAACATTCTGTAAAATGAATGGCCCAACAGGATAATGCTTTTCGCGAAAAAGAGGAACTCGTAGTGATAACTCACCTATTACCTCGCGGTTACCTTCGATGGAGTAGAACGGATAACCCTTTAGTCCAGGAAGTCCACCACCGAAGAAGTTAAAGAAGGAATCTACTTCCGTTGATGACATCCACCCCCACTGAAGTTCAGCAGAGGCAGTCCATCGCGGTGTCCACGGTATTGTTACAGAAGCAGACAAATCTCCGATGATCCTCCAGAAATCGTACGTAATAAAATCCGGTTCAAGAGTGGAATAGTCCTCGTTAATCTTAAAACCGCTCATGAAATCATTTTGTTCGTATCTTGCTTCAAAATTGCCTTGGACACCGTTCCCGGGATTTATACCAAAATCTACGGTGGGCTTATGAATATCAGTCTGCCACGCAATTCCGAAGTGCTTTCCGACATAATAGTCAAAGCCGAGCTTTCCAAGTTGCCCTTCCACCCGCTCCTTGATTCCTTCATGAAACTGCTGATAAGAGCCGTAAAGTTTCAATTCGTGAGACCCAAGGATCGGAAACTTTAGACCTGCGTCCCACTGAAAAAGTCGGAAGTTGATGTCGTAGTTCAAATCGTATGTATCCTGCCACTGTTCATTCTCAAAAACGTTTCTGGTGAGGTAGAAAATCTCTGTATAAAGCGTAGGATAGAATCGTCTGAACTCGAAGATGAGGAATAAATCTACATCTTTTATAGAATTCACGGAAGCTCCACCGAAGACATTCAACCGATTCAATATCTCGTTGGAATAAAAGTAAAAACCGGGCTTCCACGTTCCATAATCCATCATAAGCTTAGGAAAGACAAACATAGGGCCAAAACTGTCTTCTGCTGGCTCGGAATCAGTTTTAAATTGATCTGTCAGCGGTGCTGGAAGACCGGCGAACATGGCAAAATGATCAGGACCGTATCCTACCACTTCCTCGGGAACCAGCTCAGCAGAATCGAGAATGGCAATTTTGTAGCCGCCGTTTTCGTACAATGAATAGAGTATCTGTCCGTCATTTCCCACGTCAGGCATGAAAGCACCACCAGTTACATTGGTGATATATCCTTGTTTCCCAGTATTTTGATCCATCATGTACAGATTAAACACGCCGCTTTTGTCGTTAGCATAAATGAGTCCACCATTGGGAATTGGCGACACATCTCTCTCATCCCATTCGGCTGTGGAAATAAGATCGGTAAACAAGGTATCAGACAGACTGAGTGTTGCCGTGTTCCTAAAATGACTCTCCACGTAGTCAAAGATGATCCAGTTATTCTGGGGATCATAAGAGAGACCAAACATCTGTATGCCGTCATCAAAGTCGGTAATCTTCTCAGATTCACGTGAGTTGAGGTTCACCAGAAATACGTTATGCGTTCCATCCTCCACGGCAATATAGGCGAGAAGAGAATCGTTCATTACAACCGGTGAGAATAACCTCGCTCCTCTTGTCAATCGCTCTTCTTCCTCATCTTCAAACGAATATTGATACAAATCGTACCACTTGGATCCGTGCCGATCAGGCTTGGACTTCTTGGAGTAAAATACCGAAGATCCATCTGTACTCCAACTTGGAGCGGAGAGAACACCGTCAACGATTTTTTCGGAAGCATTAGCTTCAAGATCGTAAATGTAGAGATCGGTCTGGGAGAAGAAATCGTTCTTTTTGTTGGAAAGAAATCCAAACTTTTTGCCATCAGGCGACCAGACTGGATGGATGTTCGTCGTCCCTTCTCCCTCGAGAATTCTCCCTTTTCTCTCACTTTCCAAAACAGTACTCATCCCGTCATGATAGTGCTTTTCTAAGTTAAGCTTGAACTCGTTGTACACCTCATCCCCTGACTTACCCACCGCTTTTTTTATAGCGCGATTGATGGAATATTGCATCGGTTTTGACAGTTCAACCATAATCTTCCGGAGAGCATCTGGACCGTAGCGCTTTGTTATAAACTTCACTAGTGCGAAACCGGAATTGTAGGTTGACTCGTTCCCGATACCGCTCTTGCCGAACGTGTTCATCTCCGTGAAACTGAGAAGATTGCCATGAAGTACTCGATCACGAAGGATCATGTCACGGTGAGAATCCCAGAAATCATAAGTGGCTCCCTCAAACATGTACTGAGCTGTTCCTTCCGCCAACCACGGCGGAACAACCGTCCCTGGAATTGGATAAGAGACCAACGTATGCGGATAGCCGTAGAGGACATCTTCCCGCTTCTCCTCTTCGTAGCCGATCCACTGGAAGTAGCCTCCAGGGATATTTCGGCCGAACTTCATAGCTTTCTGCAGTGAGATGATGTGAGTGAACTCATGGGTGATTACATCCTGAAGCCAGCGGTGGCTGCCGCGAAGATCATAATCCAGAGGAGATGCCCAGATCTCGATCTTATTATCGTAGTAGTAGGCAGCGCCGTTGGAGAAGTCATCAGTATCAAGAAATGTAATATGTGTCTTCTTAGGCAGCACGTAGTCGTAAAGTTCTGTCACGAATGGGTAGATAATCTCAGCTACGGCTGCCCCCTCTCTAGCTGTCCGTTCCGTTCCATCGTAGAAATTGATGACGAAATGGTCGGTTTCGAAAGATTGCCACTCAATTTCAGGGTGGTTATAGGTTATCTGAGAAAACAGGAACGATTGGAGGAGAAGTGCCGCAGAAATTCTGACGGAGCGGAGAGACAACAAAATGCTAACTCTGGATATTTTATGACTCTGAATCATTTATTAATGAACGACGGCGACCTTGACGATCTTGTTTTCCCAATCACTACCCTTGGTCGCTTTCACATTAGCGAAATAGACGCCGCTCTCCACTCCGCTCACATCCCACACCACTTCATTCACTTCTCCCTGGATGAGATTATCGAACTGAAGCCGCTCCACAAAATAGCCAGCGAGATCGTAGATTTCCACTTTCACCTCTTCGGCTGATTCCACAAATACACGAATAATAGTGGTTCCTTCCGTGGCAGGGTTGGGATAGTTGTAGGTTCTATCAGCGTCAATCAGTTTGCTGGTATTAGAAATCTGTAAATCGACAAAGGCCGTTAAATAGCGAGAATTGGTAGGATCATGATGGACGGATGTCCACTCATTGCCGTTTGTTTCTGTAACTTCATCGAAAAGCCAGATAGACGATTCAGAGACGATGCAGTTCTTTCCCTGGTATTGACTCAACATCCGCAGCTCGCTCCCTTTGGGATTAGAAAGACGGTACTGTTCCTTACCCTGCCAATCGAGAACTATAATATCACTGGTATCCACCTGTACGACAAGTTCTGGGTGTACATCGCCAAAAAGATCACGTGCCAGAATTGGAGAAGTTGCATTAAGAGCCTGCGGAAAACCTGACTCAAATGTAAAGTTTTTGTTGAAGACATAAATGGCTTCGTTTTCATCCACTGTAAGATATTCTACCGCCCCATCTAAATCGAGATCCACAGCACTCAAATTGACGAAATTGAAGTTTTCAAGACCGATGGCCTCATCAATAGTCTCCGGCGTAACTGAATAATCTGTTACCTTACGTTTAATTCCCCCTACTTCTCCAAGTGCAAACCTTGTTCTATAAATCAAAGTATTTTCATCAGCTAAGTATAGATTGGCTGTCCCATTATGCAGTAAGTAGGTTGAATCTGAAAGTGAAATTTCCAATATGTTCTCCGGGTCCACATCCCAGAAACTGTCCCACCAATTTAATTGAACTATATCGCCTTCGGGATAAAGCCATATTCTCTCCGGCAAATCCCCTTCGATTCGCCTGCTCCAAGATTGCTCAAAATTATCAGACTCAAAACTGAAGATATGTATATCAAGTGAATCCCCTGTTTGCCCAACGTATGCGAGGTATTCAGAAGCAAAATTCTCTAGAATTTGTTCATCCGCTGAAGCAGCAATCAGGAACTGCTGTGAAGGTGTTACGAAAAAATATTCCTGTTGTAGCGTATCGTTAGATGACCACCATAAAGAATCTTTCCCCCCAATAATTTCCGGCACACTATCACCGGTAAAATCCTGAAGAAAGTGAATATGCAGCGATGAATCCGGGAAACCGTCCGCCAGCATGGAATTGGCTATGGTAAAACTCATGGTATCTCCGGCACTGGAAATATTGTCAATGGAGATGTAGGTGTCGGCTCCGCTGTTACTGCGCGTGTCTGGATAGGTATCGGGGCCGAACGACATAGGCTGTCCGAGGAAGGCAGGATTGGCATAATAGTACTCCGAATTACCGGAATACCACATATCGGACCAGATGCCGGAGCCGGGATCGAAGAACGGATTGAGCGAAGGGTATCCAATATCCTGAGCGCCGTCGGCTTCCTCCAGGTCAATTCCGCGATGTTCACGGTCAATGTTCACCGTGTAATCGTTCAGTCCGGCGGTGATCTTCTCCTCGTCCACGTGCCAGATGAGAAGCCCAGAGTTAGGCAGTCCGTAATCGTAATTCGGTATCGCCGTGAGGACACCGGTTTCTTCATCAACTGTAGCCCCGATAGAATCAATCAGAATTTTCGCATAAAGGTTTTCGTCTCCCCAATCCCGCCACCGAAGAGAATCAATGTCCACACGAGGCCGGAGCCAGTTGTTGCGGTTCTCAATGAGGAAGTACTCAGATCCGCCTATGTCAATACGAACAATCTGATCTTCAGCCAAGACACGAGATACCAGATTCACATCGGAGGTTGGCCCAACCGTAGTCGCGGTTTCCCAACCGGTATAAATACGGCTCCACGCATCAAGTGGTGCTGGGATGACTCCACGACCATTATTGGAGCCCTGGTCCATGAGAGCGAAAACACCGGCACCGCTTTCGCCGGATTCCGTATCCCACAGTGGCGGTAAGCCCATGGCAAAGCCCATCATTAAAGCCCACGTACCGGAGAGAGCAAACTGATATTCACACGGATCTGACGCTCCGAAGAAAATATCATCCGCCTCATCAAAAAGGAGGTGGTTCTGTGTTTCCGGCAGAATGATTCCAGAGCTTACAGAGCTTCCGTTGTCAAAAGTTATTTCAGCAGCACCCAACTGTTCCAGCAATAAATTGGAATCAATGTAAGCCGAAGCTATATCTTCCGGAGTGGGATCGAGAAACGGCAGAGCGAAATCCTGTCCGACACCGGCATGCACCACCGTGATCAGGTCATAGGCATCAAAGTCAATGCCTCCTTCGTCCACGTATGCCGCTTGCAATGCATCTCGGAACAATTCTGCTAAGCGCAATTCCTGAAGTTCCTCATCGCCGTAGGGATTATAATATGCCATTGTGGAAGCAAGACTGTAACTGCCCAAAGTATCGATAGGTAGCACCAATGAGTTTAAGATATTTATGCCGAACTGTTCTTTCGATACTGAGCTAAAGTAACTGTCCAGAGCTTGGAGGTGTGCCTCAAAATACTCTCGATCATGCGGAGGCGAATCAAGGACGTAAGGAGTGCATTCGCCTTCGTAAGCGTCTAACAGAAATTGACCATCTCCAGTCGTAGATACATCATCATCCTGGGCAAAAGAAGTACGAATAACAAGAATAGATATGTCTCCCTGCAGTGGAATATGTTGTGCTGAAATTGCAGAAATTGCAATCAAAAGGATTGTAAGATTCTTAGAAATATTCATCTATAAAAAAGTCCTGTAATCGTTCGACCACAGGACTGGTTATCCGACATTTGATTGACTATCCTAAAACTCCATATTCAATGAAAATCTGACTGTATTGGTAAGTGGATGTCCAGGAGGGCCAAGTGTAAAACCTGCATCAAAACCGTATCCAGCGAATCTTAATCCTATCCCAAAAGTAGGATTGCTGATCTTTCCGAGTTTATCGTAATAATATCCTCCGCGAAGAGCAAAATATTTGGAGTACCAGTACTCGAACCCTAAGTTGAAAACCATCTCATCTATTTCGGTAGAGAAACTTCGGTTGGCTCCTGTTCCAATTTCCAGTTCACCGTCGGAATTATACTTTCCGTATCCTTCGTCTCCCCATTCATTGGAATCCCACTCGCCATTTCCGTTATCATCAGAAAAAAATTCACCTTCATCCCACTCACCGTCACCCTCACCATCATCATCTGTTCCATCAATTCCGTCGGCACCATAATCATAGAAAAGCTCACCACTGCGCAAACCGGTTTCGTAATATCCGCCGATATGAGTGTTTTCATCCCAATCGATGTCACCTCCTAAATACCAGTCATCGAGCCACGAAGTGAAAAATGCCAGATAGATAGGATCAGTATGTGCGGCCTCGCGGTCCCCAGATTCATTGTACTCTCCTGCTTCACCCACATATTTTCCATTATCATTGTATAAACCAACTCGCCCATCACCATCCCAATCCATCTCTGGATAAGAAGCCACCAGCATCTTATCAAAATCGACGACAAGATTAAGTCGGTTAAATTCAGTATCTATAATTCGATAATTAAACCCTAACGTAAGATTTGTAGGCATAGGGTCAGCTTGTGCCTCATCGATGAATGAAACTTTCGGTCCAATATTCGTAATAGTAATGCCCATGTCTAATTTAGGTGTTAAAAATCCCTTCTGAAGATAGGCGAGATCGAAAGCAAAATCTGTAGAAACACCTTCACCTCTCTCTGCCCCTGCTCCTTTACCTGTCAAATTTTGGTGTAATATTTTTGCATTAAGTCCGATAGATGAATAAGGTGAAATTTTAGCCCCATAAGAGAGAGTCAAGGCGTACATGAAGCTGGTAAAAGTTCCCAAATCTTCGTTGTTTTCACCTCGTCGCTCCTGTTCTCCTAAATTCAGAAAAATTATGTGACCACCAAGAGTGCCTAGTGAAGGTACATGTTTATGATAAGCGAGAAATTCATAATACATGTCCGGAACTAGATTCTGCAGCCAATTTACATGCATAAGTGCAACCTCGCTATCTTCAAGGAAAGCAAGACCGGCAGGATTCCAGTAACTGGCGTAAGCATCGTTTGCCACAGCAACCTGAGCCTCTCCCATTCCACCAGCACGGGCACCGGGGGAAATAAGCAGGAATAGTGCAGAAGCTTCACTTATACCAAATAAAGTCCCTTGTGACAAAACAAATGCAATAACGACGCTATAAAGTGTTTTTCTCATTAATTTAATTTTCCAGATGTCAGTAATAAGATGTTCTCAAATCTAACGACCAGTTTCCAAACGTGTTCCCATTCTATCCGCACCAAAATTATGCGTCGAATATATTCTCATGTTCACCTTATATCAAGGAATTCAATTTACGACGTTTTGAGTTAATACAGTTGATATTAACCACTGTCATCCAACTCGGGTGGTTCTTGTGGATTGCTATCCTGTTTATATTCTTCCAGATTAGTAACACCATCTTTATCAGGGTCTTGTCCTGAATCATCTTCATTTTCTTTAAGCTTATACGCCTTTTCCCACCAATCGGGCATTCCATCTCCGTCGCTATCTGTCGAGGAAGATTCTATACCGGGTAACAGTCCGGGGAAGACGATAGGCACGTAAGTAATCACCATAACACCAAACAACAGAATCAAAAAGTAAGGAAGTGTAGCTCGGTAAATCTTTGAGAGAGGTTTGTCGAAACGATAAGCCGAAAGAAACAAGTTCATTCCGACGGGAGGAGTTATATAACCCAACTCTAGATTGGCAATAAAGATAACTGCAATATGAACGGCTTGAAGCCCGAGCATCATGGCAATCCCACCTTCAGAAAATTCTCCAAACATAGAAAATGTTGACGAACTGAAAAGTTGACTTATAAGTGGTACAATGATAATGATCGCAGAAAAAATATCCATAAGGCACCCTACAATGAGTAAAAAGATGTTTAGTGCCAACAATAAAACAAACTTGTTGTGGATATTGTTTTCTATCCAATTTATCATAGTCTCGTAAAAATAAATATCCACAAATGCCAAATTAAGTGCTTTCGCCATGGCAATTATTATAAGGATACCACCAACGAATTTGGCGCATTTTGCAACAACTTTATAGAGAGCATCCAGTTTTAAGTCTTTGTAAATATAGACTTCCACAATAAGAGAATAAACTGCACTCATGGCAGCTACCTCTACGAGGCGGGTAAAACCTGTAAGAATTGAGAGAAGAATTAGGAAAGGTATCACTACCTCCCATTTAGCCTCCCAAAGAGACTTGACAGCCCGATTAATATCAAAAGAGCTCCGCTCAACTTTGGATATATAACTCTGCCGGATTCCCCATAAGCTAACCAAGCCCAACAAAATAAGTCCCGGGACAAAAGCAGCCTGGAAGATTTTATCAATTCCTAATTGCATTGCTGTTCCACCTCTTACGCCATAAAGGATAAGTGGTAGACTTGGAGGAAAAAGAAGACCCAGTGAGCCGGAAACGGTAATTAATCCTATGGAAAATCCCAATGGATAACCTTCTTCACGCAGCATAGGCAGGAGGAGTCCGCCAAGAGCAAGAATCGTGACACCAGAACCTCCCGTTAATGCCGTAAAGAAAGCACAAATCAGTGCAGACGCGATTGGAGTTCCACCCGGCATCCAACCGAACCAGTTATGGAATACCCCCACTAATCGCTTGGGTGCTCCCCCTTCCGCCAAAATATATCCTGTCAAGGCAAAGAGCGGTATGGTGGCGTATTCATATTTTTCAGTTATAGTAAAAGCTTCATTCGCAATGGTCTGAATAGTGCCAAAATTGTAATGAAGTATAAGCATGGATAAACCGCCTAAAACTGCAAAGATGGGGACACCCATAGGAAATGAGACAAGAATCAAGACAACTCCTATCCAAAAGAACTGTGGCTGAGTAAACAACTCAAAGTAGCCCATGATCGAAACAATAATTACTGCGAGAATCATGGACCCTCGAACAAGGATATTTCTAGGACTCACCAAGAATACTGAAGTAGTTATTAAAGCGAATCCAATGGGTATTATCACTGCTACTACCCAGAACGGTGCGGGGACTACTTTTGTCTCTGCAGCAAAATTCTCCAAGACGAACCCTGCACTAGCGTAGGTCATGACTGACACAAGCACAAAAGTCATGGTATTGCTGTACAGTGTCCGCAAGCTAACCGGTTGGTTATCTGAATATTCTACTTCCTGTGATAACGCCAACAGACGTTTATCTCGAGCAGCCAATATAGCACCCAAAAATGCAACCCATAGAGTTGCCAGAAGAACAAATCCCTCTGAACCGGGAATGGGTGGAATACCAATACCTATCCGACTGAGAGATTCGACAGTAGGCAGCAAAGCCATACCCAACAGTGAAAAAACAGCTACTACTGTTACTATCCGAGTCACAAGCCTAGAAGATTAATTATATCTATACAATCTATTGATTGACTAAATGTATCTTGTAGTATATTCTTAATTCCTATTTCGGTACTCGCTTTTCAATTCAATTGCTTTATCAAATATCGCATCCGGTACAATTGAACCTCTTACATATGGATAAGCATCCAACATTTGATCTTCCCACTTTTTCATATCTGTAACGGACAGTTCGTGAACAGTGAGATTGTTGTCTTTCATAACATCCAAAGCCTTCTCAGTCATCACCACGAATTCAGCAGCTTTTTTCTCGATATCTGCAGAAATAGACTCTAGCTCATGATGATACTTTTCAGGAATTTTGTTCCAAGTTTCCTTGGTGATTACCACACCTCCGATGATAGGACCCCATTTCATGTTTAGCATGTTTGGCGCCAAAGCAAACCATTGGAAAGAGAGTGCAAACATTGGCGTTGTAGCAAACCCATCTATTATTTTAGTTTGTAAAGAAGTTAACATATCTGCAGTTGACATAGGAACCGGATGAAAACCAAATTGTTTATATAGATCTACAAAACGATAATCTCCTGCCCAGGTAAACAACTTTAATTTTCTCATTTGAGTAGGAGTAGTTACTTTTTTGTTCGTAAACCAATATGCCCACCCCACATCAGCCCAAGCGAGAAGCTTGAACCCTTTTCTGCTTAAATCACTTTTTAGGTCAGGTGTTAAGTTGTTTCTAATAAACGTGAGTTCTTCCGAAGTCTTAGCCAGCATGGGGATATAAAATACGTTCATGTCCTGACTGATTTCTGTTAGACCTTCGACAGTTACCGCTGCAGCCTGCAGTTGACCAATCCGCATTTTCCGTACCACATCCCGCTCTTCTCCCGCCACTCCGCCGGCATATATCTTTATTATCACTTCTCCTCGTGTCGCCTTCTTCCAGCGCTGACTCATTTCCAGCAAAAGCTCGTGCCAAGGCGAACCATTAGGTGCCAGTGTAGCCATCTTAATAACCACACGAGCCTGAATAAAAACGGGAGCCAAAACCAAGATAGATATGATTACTGCTTTCCGAAAAAAAGACATGTTAGAAAAAGAGGTCATCTACTCGCTCCTTTAACCATGCAGCCCGTTCCTGAGAAACGATATTGGATAGTTTCAGATCAGGATCTGCGTTAACATCCACCTCCAAGGCTCGATTGAGCATAGAAAGAAATTCTGATCGATCTTGCTCCAATGTACATATTGATTCTGCATAAGTTACAAATGCTGATGCTCGATTCCCGCCTGAAAGTACAACAGCTTTGTCGAAATGATTTTTAGCAATTTCAATCGCATCAGAAGGTGAATCAGGACGACTGAGAACGAACGATATCATAAACTCATGCAAACTCCCTTTGTCGTAGGACTCGTTTAATTCCATGGCCCTATCGATGAGAATACCCACTTTAGGAAGATCGGCAATTGCGTACGGGTCACCCTTTGCCGTTGAGATCATACTCCCAAGTGCAGCCGCAGTCCAATAAAGATAATCAACTTGCTCAATAGTTACTTTCCCCAGCATAACTCCGGAATCTTTATGGAATGACTCCTGAAAACCAGGGTGCAAAATATCAAGTGACTCCAAACCATAGTTGTAAGCATTCTGGAATAAACCGCTTGCCTCCAGCCGGAACTCTCGGCTTTGAGAAAAGTCTTCTTCTTCCATAATCTCGGATTCACGTAAGACGAAAACGTGACCGTACATAGTCAAATTTTTACACGCTTCCAACTTAGTAGCGCTGTTTCGAGGATGCTTACGAGCCTGCTTCTCGGATTTTGATACCCTTTTCTCGAAGAGTTGTTCGGCTAGATTTGGATGGTGCTTGAACAGATGAGCAGTACAACCAAAGAAGAAAAGAATCAATAAAAGTGTTGCAGTGAGGAGAGTTTTGTTAGAGTTCAAAAAGATCTCGCTATGTCCTGATAATTATCAACCGAGCAAATCAGTATAGAGAGGAAATCTGGAGCAGAGTTCGCTTACTTCGCCTTTTACTTGTGTTATCAGTTCATCATTCTCATGGGAGGAGATAACTCTATTAATCATGTTGGCAATTCCTTTCATCTCATCAATTCCCATACCGCGAGTCGTTACTGCTGGAGTCCCGACGCGAATGCCGCTGGTCACAAATGGGCTCTTTTGATCGAACGGAACCATATTTTTGTTTACAGTGATACCGGCTTTCTCGAGAGCGTTTTCTGCAGCTTTTCCGGAAATCCCTCGTTTGGTCAGATCGACCAGAATCACATGAGTATCCGTTCCACCACTCACCAAGTCATAGTTGAGTTCCAATAGAGCATCGGCCATTGCTTGTGCATTATCCACAATTTTCTGACAATATTCCTTGAATTCAGGCTGCAATGCTTCACCAAAGGCGACAGCTTTAGCGGCTATAACATGCATAAGCGGGCCGCCCTGGATACCGGGCATGACCGTGGAATCGAGTAATTCAGAGACCATTTTCGTCCGACCGGATTTGGGAGCCACCACACCCCATGGATTTTCCCAATCCTTCCCCATGAGAATCAAACCGCCCCGAGGTCCGCGAAGAGTTTTGTGTGTCGTGGACGTCACCACATCGCATAATTCCATCGGACTGGGATGAATCCCTGCTGCAACCAACCCAGCAGGATGAGCAATATCACTCATCAAATATGCTCCTACTTCGTCAGCTACTTCCCTGAACTGCTCGAATTCGATGAATCGAGGATAAGCACTCCCGCCGCATACGATGAGCTTCGGCTTGGACTCTTTGGCGAGCCTCAACACTTCATCAAAATCGACTCGTCCAGACTTCTTATCAACCTGATAAGATACAATATTGAAAAGCTTACCTGAAAAATTTACCGAGGAGCCGTGAGTAAGATGCCCGCCATGAGCAAGATCCAATCCCATGAGAGTATCTCCCGGCTGCAGAAATGTAAAGTAAACTGCCATGTTCGCTTGTGATCCGGAGTGGGGCTGTACATTAGCATAATCACATCCGAAAAGCTCTTTGGCTCTGTCTCGGGCTAGATCTTCTGCAACATCCACCCAGTCACAGCCACCATAGTATCGTCGACCTGGGTATCCCTCAGCGTATTTATTGGTCATAACACCCCCCGCTGCCTCCAGCACAGCTTTACTGACAAAATTCTCAGAGGCAATCAGCTCAAGAGTATTTCCTTGACGGAGTGTCTCATTTTGAATTGAGGTATAGACATCTGGGTCTACATCGGGAAGGGATAGTACTCTAATTGAAGCTTCAGTCATTTAACATTAAATAATACAGCACACTGTATCTTTCTCTCAAAAAAACTATTGTTTCCAAGAGGAATCTTTAGGGAGCGCTTCTTTCACCCAACTATAGCAATCTCCTGAAGGTTTTAGTGAAACGCTTTGATCTTCCAACAAAAACCAATCCTCTAAACCAAAAAGTAAATCATCTGCGTTTTCATCTAAATATTTTACATCTCTTCTAAACTTACGATATCCTTTCTCTAAACTCATTTTAAAGTATTTATGAGCTAAACTTGCAACTATTTTATCATCAGTACTTGGTTCCTCTTCACGACAATCTAGAGTTGCTTGATAATAGACGTTTCCTTTATAACCCAAAGGTTCCCCATTTTCAGGTGCAATATCTATCGCCTTCTCTATCCATAAAAGTGCCGTTTTGAAATCAGAAATATCAATATTGAGAGAGACAATCTCAATAGCAGTTCGAAAATCTTCAGGGTCTTCGTCAAATAAACGAATATATGATTCAGATGCTTTCGAAAGTTGGTCATTTCCCACGTAGGCTTGAGCCAACTTCTTAAAGATCAATTTCTTAGAGACAGCTCCATTGCTGCTCCGCTGATGGGATAGATCCTCTAAAATATCAATCGCTTCTACAAATTCGTCTGACTGCATTAGTTGATCAGCTAAATCAATCCCATAAGAAACGTTATTAGGATTATGAGCAAATCTATTTCGGTAAATATCCAGAGGATCAAGACCTAAATTTTCGTAAGCCAAGACTAAATCACCTTCAACACTTTTATTGGTTGGCTCTAATTCCAAGATTTGCTTGAGTACTTCAACCTGCTCTTCAAATCGTTCCATATCGCCGTAAACTCGAGCCAGTTCTTTTAATGTCTCACTGTTATCTGGTTCAATATCCAGGATATCTTGATATACATAGGCTTCGTCTTCAGATTTTCCCAGTCGTTTGTAGGCGTAAGCTAGGCGATTATATAAATTTAAATTATCTGTCAAATGCTTTAAACCCTGGAGTAAGACTATTTCTGAACTATCAAACTGTGCTTGACGTTCGTGAGCAATAGCCCAAAACTGATAAACTTGCTCTTCATTTCCGCGGTCACAACCATCATTAGTCAACATACGGTAAACTCTAATAGTAGATTTCCAATCTTTGTTCTTGTAGTATTCTGCAGCACTACTTAATAACTGATCACATCTTTCGTCATCTTTTTCTTCCAGCCATTCTTCATCCTCAGGAAACTCTTCCTCGGCTTCAGGCGGTACACATGAAGCTGATATCAAAATAATTAATCCATAACCCAAAATTTGTAACAAATATCTACTTCTAATTCTCATTATTTTTATTTTCTCCGTTTTCTACTGGCCAACCACACGTCACCGAGAGTCAAACCTATTGTTATTTGATTTACTATTTCAGGTTCAGAAGAAAGAAAACCAGATCTTTCAACAAATTGATAACCTATATCTATCTGATTTCTTGTTAAGCCGAAAGGGATACCAATTCCAAAAGCTAAACCTTGTTCAGTGACAGATTCTCCGTTTTTTGAAATGTAATGTTGTCTATTGAAAAATCCAATCCGGTAATGGAGGTGACTCAGCAGAGATCTACTTTCTGTCGTTCCCTCCTTAAGGAGCCCTAAAGCCAGACGGTGACCGGAACCAATTGTAGAACTTATTGAAGAAGTAGGAAACAGATCATTTTTATCAAAGTTGCGGCTAACAAACTCACCAGCAAAATAAGTAGAACCACTAAGATGATACATTACACCAATTGAAAAATCAACAGGAAGTGAAAAAGAAGAAATATTGTTTTCTGAACTATTTACATAATATGGAAGCGGATCATCCCAAGGAGTATATTCTTGATCGCCATCATTATCGATAAAAACATGATCCACACGTTCAATAATTCTTCTAGTTCCAACAGGTGCTCGTATTGATAAATACAGAGAAGATTTCGCTGGAGTATCAAAAAGCGAAGTAGTTAAATAGAGAGAAAAAAAGGTCCCCTTTATTTCGTGATTACGTGTTATAACTACCGTAGTATCACCGGAAAAGAGTCCTGATATTATAGCTGATTCCGAAGAGACACCAAAAAGAAACTCTGTACTAATTCCAAATGCTAACCTATCACTTAATCTTTTTGCTATTGCCGTACGAAATGAACCAATACCACCAGATCCGGATAAATCGGTGGATAATGCCAGAGTATCACCTGCAAAGATTGTGTCCAGAACAGAAGTATCAGTGAGTAGGTAAGTTTTGTTGGCAAACGGTTTGAGCCCTAATCCTAATGCGTACTCACCCTTAATAGGTAAAATAAAAGAAGCATCCCCAAGACTTCCAAAACTGGTTCGAAAACTTTGGTTTTGAATCTCTCCGCCCACATAATGCACTGTTAACTTGCTAAAATTCAACTCAGGCCATGTTGATGGGTTTTGAGTAGAGACTGAGTGGTTGAATCCTCCCATCAGACCAGACATCCCCAGACCGAAAGCCGGTGCTGCAGAAAAATCTGATAACATACCTATACCAGCGCTATTATATGGTGATTGTGCTGATATCGAAGTCAGCAATAATCCCACCGTCAATACGCTTTTCTTAAGGAACACCGTAATAAATCTCCAATCTTGGATGTAATGCTGAATCCGGGTTATCAGAAGTATGAAAAGCTACAATGTTAAAAATCGATGGAGCTGAAGATGTCTCTAACTTAAAACCGAGATTATCTTCAACCCCGAGGAATATCGTTTCAATCAATCTATCAATTCTGTGAACTAGCATGTCGGTAGAATCAAGAGAACTTACTTTCAGTATCCCTGTACCGAGGCTATCCTCAGAAATAAATGCGGGCCAGATAAAATCATCCTCATTTACAATACTGTCTTCCAGAGTTGCTATCTTCATATTAAATGTCCCATCTTCTTCCCAATTGGAATTGGTAGAATCGCTGTAGAGAACTAACTTTGTTTTCAGTATTACCGCTTCTTCAGGCACATTTAGTGAATCCAAGTCCACATTCATAAGTGCTTTCATCCCAGCACCATTACTGAAGTAGATTAGAGTTGAATCGAATCCACCGCCGGAAAACAAAGGTGGTTCGACTATGGAAACATCAGAACTCATCTCCAAAACCAATTCTAATGTATCCAGAATCAATGTGTCCACTTCCAT
>Ga0208411_1000429_pt1 | contig 32835 bp, 17 predicted proteins | sample ETN01SmetaG_4_FD_185793 | JGI IMG/M metagenome (GOLD analysis project Ga0208411, IMG submission 185793) | Marine microbial and viral communities from oxygen minimum zone, Eastern Pacific Ocean - ETNP2014F12-01SV261 (SPAdes) (version 2) | ecosystem: Environmental > Aquatic > Marine > Oceanic ... | reverse complement strand
GCATAACCAAATCCACCTGTACTGGTATTAGCACCAGGGAATGATGCAACATCAGCATATGATACTGATCCAGAAGCATTCAGAACTCCACCAACAGTGATGTTCAATCCAGAACCAACTTTAACACCACCTAAAGTAGAAGCATCTGCTATAGGAAGAGTCATCAATGGCGCTGTAGACCATTCTAATGCTGTGCCTGCTGGATTTACCTTAAGCCACTCTCCAGACGCTCCCATAGCAACAGGAGTATCTGTGAGGAGTGTGAATGCCGAAGCACCTCCACCTCCACTAGTTCCTGCTGGAGAAGCATCTACCCATTGCGAGGAATCACCATCAGAGAAATAAATTTTTAATGCTCCCTCATCAGATTTCCACCACAAATCCCCAGTTATAGGATTAGTTGGTTCTGAATCTGAAGTATTTACTTTCGCTCCTGTTGTCCCAGAAGCAGTAGGAGATGCATCTACCCATTGGGAAGAATCTGCATCATCATAATAAATTTTTAATGTGCCAGTATCACTCTTCCACCACAAATCACCATTGTTGGGATTGGTAGGTGCAACATCTGCCGTATCAACTGTATACTGAATTGGTGGAGTGTATGTTAAATCATAAACATCACCAGTCCTAGAAATTTCTAAATTTCCACTACCAGATGGAGAATTGACAGATACCTGAATAGTTGTGACATAACCAGCAGTTGAATGATCACCCCATCCATAAGCAGTATCCCAGTTATTAGAATTTGCTACCGCTGCAGTTAACTGTGTAGTTGTAGCATAACCAAAAGTACTATGATCTCCCCAACCATATGCTGCATCCCAATTTGAGATTTTTGTATTTGTTACATTAAATGCATCAGAAGCAACATAAACAGGATCAGTCTCATTTACCTGCGACAACGCCTGTAAATCGGATGCAATTAAATTAATTTCTTGCCTTTGCTCTTCAAGACTGAACGTTTTGGCTACATTCCTGAGTACCATTAGAAATTCCAGGTAGGACTTGATTTTTAGTTATTTATCAGATGTAGAAAAACGTTTATTTATTCTATAATGGACTGATTGGCCAAGAAGAATGATTAAAATCATCTGCTAATAATTTTGGATCAATATTTGCTGCTGATATGACAGCAGGAAGATCTCTAAGTTCTTGACGATACGTTACCCAATCTGAATCATTAGTGAAAGTGATATCTCTAACCTGAGTAAAATCAGATTCAAAAAGTAAAGATACTCTCCTATTTTTAACTTCCTGTAAATGATCTCTCGCTGCTTCTATAGCATTAGCAACAGCAGTCTTTTCACTAGCATGATCTGTAACTGCTTGCTGATAAATTCCAATTTCGGTAATCTCAGCATTAGGTTTTCCATCATTATATTCAATCTCGCCTTTACTTGTTGTACTATTCCAATGGACAGCCCAAACATCAGTAGGAATCCAAGAAATATCTACATTAGATATCTGAATACCTTCTCCATCAACAATAATAGTTTTATCTATAGGGATTATTGCTAATTCCATCAATTAGTACCTTCTGTAATAGTATTTATTGAATGTTGTTGTTGATTCAACGCATGCACATATAATTGCTGATTCTGTACATTCGCTTTAACACTTTCATTTCTAAATGATTCAACTGCCACAGAAGTTGCTCTTTGTTGTTGAGAATTTTCAATCATCAACATAGGCATCCAAGTCACTGCACATCCCCATTCATCAACTGGTTCACCTGTTTGTGGATTGTTACCACGAATTTGAGTAAACCAAGCACATTGCATTTGAATACAGTCCTTACCAATTAAAGGACAAAATTTTCCTTGTTCAAGTTTCATAATTAATTTTTAGTACAGATTATAACATCAGTATATTTAACAGCAAAATCCATTTCAGATCCGCTGAATGTGGCACTTAAACCATGGCCATGGGACGACCCACCACCCTTATTACCAGTATTCAGTGAACTAGTACCACCACCAACACCATTACTATCACCTAAGTACTTAGTATTACCATTAGCTAATGTTGCGGTGTCAGTAGTATATGCTACGTGATTATGAGATGGCATCTGATTTGTATTCAACGTATGGCCATCAACCGATCCACCAACAGTTCCTGTAGGAAACTGTGATGTAAAAACACTAGTAAAGTCAACAGTACCACCAGAACCACCACCTGCTCCAGTTACAACTCGTAATGCGTGGTTATTACCTTCTGATGTTTGTTGAGTCCATCCTGTGGGAGCAGCTGCTTGCTGGAATAGCATATTTGTTCCAGCTGGGAATGCAGATACTTCTGGAGGAGTGTACGTAAATACACCAGTTGTATTATCATATGATATTGCTCCTTCACCACTAGCAGCATTTGGAGCTCCAACAGAAAGACTTTCTCTTGTAATTGCTAGTCCACCACCAGAACCAGAATTTACTGGTTGATCAGATGTTGCAGTTGATGGGTAAGATCTTCCATCACCCCAAACAATTCTTATTGCCCCTTTAGCACCTGCACTACCACTTCTTCCAATAATTGAACCAGATACATCTTCTTGAGCTCCTAAACCGCCACCACCACCATATAAACCACCAAGTCCACCAGGCCCCTCGCCAGCAGATTTGGATTGCCCATCACTACCTGATGATCCACCTCCTCCACCTTCACCTGTGGTAGTAGCAGCAGATCCATTAGCACCTTCACCATAGATACCAACTCCACCACCGCCACCAGCACCTTGTACTACAGTACTATTAGTGCCATAAACACCATATAAACCGCCACCGCCACCGCCACCAGATCCTGCAGTAGCGGAATCGTTTTGTTTTGCGCCAACACCGCCAGATCCCGAATATCCACCAGCACCACTACCACCAACACCCGCAGCAGATGTTCCACCAGCACCAGAATTTATTGTTTGATTACTTGTTAAAGTTGCAGGAAAACTTCTATTAGCACCCCAAATAATTCTTACAGCACCAGCACCACCGTTATGACCACCTCTCCCAAAAATTTGACCGAGATCTACTTGAGGACCCATGGATCCTCCTCCTCCATATTCCACACCGCCCTGTGGTCCTCCACCTGATCCAAATTGGCCATCTCTATTATTAGTAGAATCTTGACCACCAGCACCACTCGCCCCTTCTCCGTTTATTCCTACACCACCACCCTTACCAGCATATTCTTCACTACCACTACCAGTAGATCCATAGACACCTTTAGCACCACCGCCACCGCCACCACCAGCACCAGCACTACCAGCACCAGTATATCCACCGTCACCGCCGTTACCTGAATATCCACCTGCGCCACCACCGCCACCACCAACTGCTATCGGTGTTACTCCATTTCCACCATTGCCACCACCATCACCAACATAATCACCACCAGAATCAGACCCCCCACCACCCTTTACAGTAGTTAATGAATTAAAATATGAATTTTCACCTGCTGTGCCCTCGCCAGATGAATAGTCTTCACTAGCACCAACACCACCCGCACCAACAACAACTGTATAAGAATTTCCTGGAGTTACAGTAATATTATTTTTCCAACCAAGACCACCGCCTCCACCAGAATGAAGACCCCACCCATTATCTCCTCCACTGCCACCACCAACAGCAACCACACATACAGATGTTACGTTAGCAGGACATTCCCAATCATATGTTCCTGGTTCTGTAAATGATATCTCTCCTTGAGATGTAAATAAACCATGTGCATCTGTACTTCCAAGAAGAGTTGAATCTGTCTCACTAGCTCCTACTTCTATTGAAGTATAATATGAATTACTAAGTTGTGGAGTTCCTGAATACCATGTTAAAGAATTGGTAGTGGCAGTAACAGCAATTGATTCATAGATATAATTACCATAATTTCCTACCCCACTTCCATCTGCAGGTAAAGATAAAATAAACACTTTATCTTGTGCGCTATCTACATCATCGTCATACGAACCACAAATATCCAATTCATCTCTAGTAGAATTATATGAGATCGTCGTGGCCTCTACATCCCATTCATTTGTTGACCCAGAAACATTTACTGAATGTTTTAAAGTTCTTGCCCATGCAATGCTCTTATCAGAAATCTTAAGTGCTCCAATCACAGGAATTTGATCAGTGGTCTCCTTTCCAAGGAAATATATGTATGTATTGTCAGTAGTTAATTCTGTAATGTTGAATTTGTCATTAAATGAAGATGTAGTTTCTTTAATAATAACAGACCAATCAATATTACCATTTGCAGAATTAAAAGCTGCAATTCCACTAGCATTTAAATTGGTGGCAATATTCGTCCCCCCGTGCCGATAACCACCATATACAGTTCCATCAGAAGTAATACATACACCATCTCCCATTACACCATTTGGTTGAGTTGATGGACTGCCTGTCGGTCCACTTCCTGATTGCCAAGTCTTTGACCATACAACAGTAGAAGTATCGCGTTCCAATTTGGTCCAGTTATATGTTTGGTGCTGTACTGGATTACTATTAGCACTATCCCTACCACACAAAGCAATATGCGTATCATTTGCATGCATATTATACCAGAACTCCCCACCCATGCCGCTTGTATTATGTCCATGACTCACAAGGAAACTTTCTGTACCAAAATTTATCGCAGATCTCCAAAACTCATTCGCCCAGTATGGTGACGTACCACCATCAATCCATATATCTCCAGATGCATTACATATTCCATCATTTGATACGATTAAATTTTTCGGAAATGCTCTTTTGTCTGTTCCGGAACTATAAGAAGAAACATAATGGTTATATGTGTCTCCAGTTGCAATATTGATATGAGATACTACAGCTTCTTCTGGTGTTGCCGCACCAGCACTAAGAGGACCGCCCGCACTCATGATTGCTAAATACGTTCCATTTGGAGAAATGGCAATCCTATTGCTTCCCCCAGTACTATGTGTATATTTGCTTGGCATTGATTTTTGCCATGCAACAGATCCATCAAGATTCAGACGGAAATAAAACTGATTGGTTATTCCGTAAATATTGCCTGTATCATCACTTATAATGCGACCTGTCCCTTGCGCCCATGGAAAATCATATCCCAAAGCATTATTATTACCCATTGATGCAATGCTTGAAGCACCACCAGCACCGCCACCATCGCCAATAAAACCTGCTGCCGTTACTTGTCCAAATCCAGAACCACCAGCACCTTTTACAGTAGTTAATGAATTAAAATATGAATCTTCACCAGGAGCACCACGCTTGGTTGTATAGTCCTGCTGTCCAGCTGTGCCACCAGCACCAACAACAACACTGTAAGTAGAACCAGGAACTACAGTATAATCGTTTATATACCCAAGTCCACCGCCTCCACCTGATGTATTACCATGTCCATTATCTCCACCACCACCTGCACCAATAGCAACCACACATACAGATGTTACGTTAGCAGGACAAGTCCAACTATGTGTTCCAGATTCCGTAAAATCTTCTTGTCCTACAGCACCAGTACCAGGAACAAGTCCTGCACTACCAATAATTAATGAATTTTCCCATCTATTAGTAGTATTATTCCACGTAATACCATGCCCATCCTGTGGAGTACTAATCAAAACATTATTAAGATCTGTTAATGTAATTCCACCATTAACAGCATCACTTACCGTACCAAGAGATTTATTTTCCCAATTTCCAATAGAAGGATTCCACGCAAGAATTTCTCCTTCGCCAGGAGAAGTAATATTAACATCAACTAAAGATTCTATGTTGGTAGGAATAGTTGGTTTGTTAGTGAGATCATCATAACTTCCAGAGAAAAGAACAGGAGGAGTATAAGTAAATTCACCATTCAGATTATTATATACAAGTCCACCACCAGCATTTGGTGTATTATTAGATCCAATAGAGATACTTGATAATGTTAAATACCCTACTGTGCTATGATCACCCCAACCATGGGCAGTATTCCAATCAGCACTATTATCAGTAACTACACTATATGTACCACCACCATTTGTTGCACACAATCCACTAAATGCAAAATCTCCATCAACAACAATATCAGCAGGTATTGCTTCTGAAGTTAAGTATCCAGAAAGATCTGGTGGTGTATATGTAAATTGTCCTGTGCCATTATTATAAGTAACGTCACCAGAACCAGAACCAGATGGATTGGGTTTAACGACACTAATATCAGTTAAACTAAGACCACCACCAGATCCACCACCAGTAAGATCTGGTGCAGCAATCCATGATCCTAAACCACCATTAGCAGTATCATCAAACTTAAGAACTTCTCCATTTGATGGAGAAGATGCAGAAACATCACTCAAACTATCCAAAGAACCAACTTCTGCGGGAGTGTATTTAAAGACTCCTGCTGTATTATCATATGAAATTGCGCCGTTACCAGAAGCAGCATTTGGAGCTCCAACAGAAAGATCTGTTAAAGAAATACCGACATTTCCACCAACCTGTTTAGTTGGTGTAGAAGCATATACTATAAGAACACCACCAAACAAACTAGGTGCTAGTGCAGTTGTTCCATCATTACCTAACCACGTTGCAGTAAATCCTGTTGTTGTTTTATTAGTTATCCTGACACTATGAGTATCATACTGTTCTCTTTCTGATAGTACATAATAGTTTGCATCAGATAGAGCAGTACCAAAGGTAAAATCCATCTCACCATAAGTGGCGGATTGGTTATCATTATCATAAGCGTCCCATGTCATACCAGTACCAGTACCAGCACTATCACCACTAACATTTGCGAATGCTACTGGGAGAATTTCATCAGTACCTCCCCCACTTACTCCTTGCAAATCAGCAGCTAAAGACCATTGAGTACCATCCCACTTTAAAATTTGCCCAGTACTAGGATTACCAGCAGAAACATCAGTTAATTCATTTATAGCACGATCAACATCATCACTAATTTGCCATTTAGTATTTGCTAGATCATATCTTAAAATACTTGCTGCAGCAAGTCCAGTAGTATCTACATCAATAAGATCGTTTATTGAATAACTGTGACTATGATTTCCTGATGAATACCCAGCAGCACCATGATCACCCCAACCATAAGCAGTATCCCAATTCGCAATCTTTGCATTGGTGACATTAGCAGCATCAGAAGCAGCATAGACAGGATCAGTTTCTGAAGTTAAGTATCCAGAGAGATCTGGTGGTGTATATGTAAATACTCCTGTTGTGTTGTTATAGGTAACAGCACCATTAGCAGAAGGAGTATTTGGAGTCCCTACCGAAATTGAACCTAATACATTTGGTGGTGTATATGTAAATACTCCTGTTGTATTATTGTAAATAACAGACCCATTACCTGAAGGAGTATTTGGAGTACCTACTGAAATACTTGATAATGTTAAATACCCTACTGTGCTATGATCACCCCAACCATGTGCAATATCCCAATTTGTTATCTTTAAAGTTGTTACATCATTAGCAGGAGACGCGGAAAAAACAGGATCGGTTTCCGTAACAACATATCCAGCACCGCTATGGTTACCCCAACCATATGCAGTACTCCAATTAGCAATATCTGTTACATCTATTCCAAAAGAAGCAGATGCGGTAAATACGGGATCAGTTTCGTTAGTAATATTTAAATTTTCTACATCAGCGGCAAGAAGATTGATCTCTTGCCTTTGTTGCTCAAGACTAAAATCTTTTTGTACGTTTCTAAGGACCATTTGACTTCAGCAGCTGTTGCAATAGGGACTTTATTTCACTTATCTCACCTTTCATAAAATCCATTTCTTGTTCCATATTATGGAATTTATTTCTGGATTTTTTATATTTTTCAAAGGCAGATCTGTCAGTATTTATGATCGCACCAGTATTTAAATCACGGTATAGATGATCACTATCTTTCACCTTAATAGTTTCCATTTAGGAACCTCTTAATATGATGCGACAGCTCTCAAATCCTGAACTTTTGGTACAAATGCGGGATTTGATGACGCCATCACAATTTTAATTGCGAACGATGAAAACTCTGGAAGATCGTTGGTACTATATGAAAGTTCTTGATATGATGATTGCTTTTCGGAAATAGCACTAATAGAATTTTCTGAGGTAGCAATCACATTTGTATCTGGAATACCAGTTTCATTGAAATATACCCATTCAATGTCCTCAAAATTTTCTTGAGAAGAAGATTTTTTAATTCTATAAAGTACTTTAATATTCCCAATATCAGAAACATTTACCGTAGTCTTAACATCAATTGAAGTTGCTGGATTTTGAATAGAAACTTCTTTAGTTACGTACTTAGCAGAACTAGAACTGTTCTTTGATTGATTATCAGAAATGAAGTCAACCCCATCAGTATAAGTAATTTTTGAAACTTCTATGAATTCATGTTCATCATTTGGTTGACCTTCATAAGACAGAAGATCACCTACTCTGAAAATATCATCATCTTGCAAATCAGTAGAAGCATTTCTAGTAAATTCTGCTCCCTCAACAATTGCACTTGTATAATCATTTGATATTGGATGCCTATCATTAACTAAATTTAATGTGCTAGACTTTTGATTCCATAATACAATTTTACCAGTAATCCTATTAGCATATATTTCAGCAACAACAGATGGATTTCTAGCAGTAACATATGTTGGTGGAACTATTGTATTTGGAATTTGGAATATAACTTGAGATACCCCACTCAAACCAACTGTTGTAGTTCCAGCAAAAGTCTGATTGGAGAAACTTAAAGTCTCACCAGGAGTGAATGCATTAGTAGATTTTAATTTAACTGATATTGTTGTTCCAGATACTTTAACAATTTCTCCTATTGCATTAGTTGTTGATCCTTCAACCGTTTGATTAGATTGAATAACTTCGGATGAAGTATCAATACCCGAAACATTAAAGTTATAAACAGGATAAAATTCCAGAACTTGATTCCTTCTTCCAAATCTATCTTCAGAACCCTTTGCGTTTTCAACTTTATTTGAAATTGTCTTTACTGTAGAACGAGAAAGATCAATCAATGGGGAAAGATGTGAAACAGTGCTCATCAAATTCATTTTATATGATAAAGACCTATCTACACCATTAATTATTTCATTAATCCTAGAAGCAATAACTTTCTGATTGATGAAATAAACATCTTCATTTACAAATGTCTTCTCATAATCTGATTGTGTATAAGAAGTAAAACTATTTACGTTATCATCAATTGGTGAAATGTTTGTAGTTTTAACGAAACTATTAACTGTTGTTTGTGCAAATGACAGATATGGAACCGTCGTGTGAATTTTCTCAAATTTTCTATTATAAGAAGCAAGTATTGAGCTTCCTCCACCGAAAGAATTTGAAGATGATCTAGACGATGATGTAATATTATAATAATCAATTCCTGTATTTCTTACTTGGAATAAATTACTGTTGAGTTGAGAAGAAGCAATCCCACCAACATCTTTTGTATTCTTGAAGAATACATATGACTTATTATCAGAATCAAATCCATTATCTTCGTGATTTATTCTTACCACGAAATTATTATTCTTGAATAATGTTGAAGTAGCAGATGTATTTGACTCTGCATTAGTTTCAATACAATTAGCAGATAATGGTTCGTATCCTAAATTCTCATTAGTTAGAGTAATAGAAGCAGTCCTACTAATATCAAATTCGGCACGATTAAGTGTAAATTTAACATCTTCAAACAGATCTTCCGTCCAATTATTCGTATTTTGTGATTTGAATAATGATCCTAACGCTGGCTGAGTAGTTACTGTTGTACTTGTAGCAATCTCAACTTCACCCAATTTAGATGCCCATAATAGGTAATCAATTGAATCAGTTTCAATAACCAAAGAATACTCAGTATCTGATTCTAGATATATTGGATAATCAAATTTGAAGTTTGTTGGAGTAATTGAAGGTGTGATTCCACTCTCATCAATTGCAATTCCCATACGGACTGCTGGACTATCAATAGTGATATAAGATTCAATCTCTGCACCTGCATTACCAGTTCCAGTTCCATTAATGACAACTGCTGGAGGTTCTGTGTATTCTGAACCAGAAAGAACAATTTCTGTGTGATAAACTTTACCACCAGAAACTCTCACGGTTGCTGTTGAATTTCCTCCTCCTGGAAGTTGTGGACTCTCAATAGTCAAAATCGCAGAATCATAATCAGATCCTGTATTTGTCACTTTCAAATCAGTAACTCTACCGGAATCTTTAGTAATTTTTAAAGTTGAAGTTGTATTATTTAAATTGTTATTTTCAATCAATGAAGGGATTGATAAATTCTCATCCTGTTGGAAAGATCTACCATTATGATTACTTAAAACTAATGTATAAACTTGATCACTAGTTAAAGTAAATACTCCTGTTGTTGATGATGTTACTTCAATGTTATTTTTATCAAATAACTTAGATATAGGACCAGATGCATTAGAAGATGAACCAGTTACCTTTTCATCCTTAGTGATAGTTAATGTTTCACTTGAAACAACTCTCAAGTAAGTTTCTGGACTTAAAACTTTTTGTGTTCCTGGAATGATATTCTTTCCAGGTTTTCCACTTTGAACATCAGTTAAGTATACTCTCAATGGAATTTTATTACTCTTCTTGGAGAAGAATAGATCTAAACTAGTTGCAAAAACTCCACCATCAAACCCTTCTATGGTGAATGTCTGAGCAAGAGGATTGGGTTTAATTGGGTTCTCAGTGTTACTATCTGTAATCTGAATACCTTCATTGGATTTAAAGAACGCTGGAGTAGTTGAAACAATTGAAGATGGATTTTCTGGTAATAATCCAGTAGCATAGAATTTAACTTCTGCGTAAGAATCAACTTCTTCTTTTGGAGAATCAGAAGCACTGGAAGTGAATCTAATTGTTTTAACTCCTGTTGTAAATCTTACTTCATCTGCATCATCGTCATATACTACAGTCTCAACATTTCCAGACCAAATAGCATTCTCTCTAGGTGGTTTTCCTGCAGGAACTAAAATAATTCCACTGGCATTACCATTCTCATCAGTCTTTACCTGACCATTAAATGCAGAAAGAGAATTTCCAGAAATTCCAGTATATCTGAAATCTGGATTCACCCAACGTGCAATATCTCTTCCTTCCATGAACACTGAGATATTTGTATTTGGTTTTAGTCTACTAATGTTAAACTTAATAGGAATACTTCTAGCAAAGAATGATAACGACGTAGAAACGACATTTGATCCAACTCCCTTGGTGGAAATACCTTTACCAATCTCATTATTCTCTGGACTAATATTTGAAGAACTAGATATTGATGCACTTGTTACTGTAGAATCGGAAACTGCACTATTAACATCAGCAAAAGATCCAATATTAAAGAATGATCTATCAGCACCTAACCAATTAACCTTATATGAATTGTATATGCTAGAGAAAGCATCCTTCAATTCATTCTTAGCAATAAAAATAGAATATAGATTAGTGTTATTATCATTTACTAATGGAGATACGCTATTATCATACCAAGAATCTACATTTGGTCCAATAAATGCATCACCAACATATTGAAGAACAACAAATGGGTTTGGATTAATTTCCTTAGTGGCAAAAGAATTACCAAGTAATTCTAGTTCTGAATATGGAAGAGTAACACGATCTCCAGTACGTGAATAACCATCAATAGATCTTTGGTCATCTCTCTGATTAACTTCAATCAAACTAAACGAATCTTCCTTAGATTGAGGTCTCATTACAGATTGTTGTGTGTCAATAGAACACTTGTAATCAAGTGATCTTAAAGACCCAATCTTATGTGTCTCAAAATTATCCACAATGAACCCACTCTTGAAGCGATTAACACCTGAAGAGTCAATAATCTGCATATTTAATGCTTGTTGCTCAAGAACACTCAATAAAGTGTAATATTCCAATCTTTCAATTCTTTTCTCTAACTTACCAATATCACGCATCGTATAACGACGATTATCAACTGCTGTAATCCTCACATCTTTACTACTCTGAGTAAATGCAGGAACATACATGTAGTACAAAGGTACTGCACCGCTAATCAAATCTGGTTTTGTTGGATTCAATGAAGAATTACCTTCTTTAATAATAAATTGACCTTTCTTATCTAAGAAGAGACCATCAATTCTATCCAAATACTGCTTCTGTGTGAATGAGAATGTAAATTCTAAGTTGAGATCTGGAGCTGGTGTGCTAGTAATAACACCACCTGTACCAGTAAATGATCTGGTATTTGAAGAAGAGAGAAGCGCATTGTCTTGAAATCCAGATATAATAGAATTGTTATCTACTTTAGGTCGGTAATCTAAAACATCTTTTAGTGAAATTTTACCTAATGTAGGTGAGTTGAAAGATGGAATTTCTTCAGATCCAACACCAGCTTCATGTAAGTATGAATCAACTGTACAGAAATCGCCTTTTGTATGCTCAAAATAATCAAATGCAATAACCAGTTGTCCTGCAGGAGGATCAAATCCTGGTTTTAGTACAATTCTGGAAAGGTCATATACAGTATCTCTTTGTCCATCATCAAAAGTAAATCTTTGAGAAACATCAGTACCACTAACAAGATTACCATTTCTATCAACAACAGGTGGTTCTGAAGATGATCCTTCGTAAATATATCTCAATTTATATGCATCAGCATAACTATAAACTTGGAGACTTTCCGAATCATAATCATTACCGCGGAATGGGATAATCTTATCTCCAGGTGAATCAATAACAATTCTCTTATTTACTACTGCTGTCTTTAATCTTGGTTTTGCCTTAGTAACTTCTAAAGTTGCAGTAAGTTTTAATGTCGGATACACACCACCTATAGGAATTGATCCAAAATAAGTAGCAGGAAGATTCAAACTAACACTACCAGAAGTCAATCCACTAGCAGAATCTGTAGATGCTTTAATTGATACGTGTTCTGGTGTGATATAAACAATATCACCTTTAACTATATCAGGTGCATCTCCTGGATTAAGAACTGTTACCAGGAAGTTACTTTCACTAAAAGAAACAAACCTTTGTGTACCAAATGGCAACTGAGCAGCGAAAGTAATAGAACCTGCTCCACCAACACCAGTTGTAACAAAATCTCTTCTCAAGTAATGAGAAATCTTAGAATCTTCACTGTCTGCAACAATAGAACTTACTTGTGAAGAACCAGTCTTATAAAGTAAAGTTCCTTGATTAAAGTTTGTAATAAAAGGACGTACTCTTACAACACTACTATTACTAACATCTCTTGGTAAAGATCTGTCTATATAAATTCTTGATTTTAAAACACCAGCTGGTTTAGTTGAATACTGAACAATTGCACGAACGATTGTATCATTACTATCTGTAAATTGAATTAAATCTCCCTGCTGAACAATTTTGGTGGAGTCTCCACCAAATCCATTACACTCAATGAACTTTCTACCAACATTTCCACTAAATGTGAAATCTGTAATAGCAGTAATCTCAGCGAATTTTTCTTTATTGACTTCAATATCTGATGTAAATACATTAGTATTACCAGATCCATACTCACAGAAGAATGATTTAACATGCTGTGGTGTGTAAGTAACAACAGAATTTCTAACTAATACTGGTGTGATAACAGATGCTGAAGGATTTCCTCCTCCAGATCCTTGAAGAACATCAATAACGGGTGGTTTGGAATACTCAGTATTGAAGAGTGATCTATTAACTACAGTAGCGTTAATAATAGCACCACTTTGAATATTCAGATTAACTTTTGATGAATCAAACTCAACACCATCAATTCTTAATTTGGAACCATCAACATAATTAGATCCCCTATTATTAACAACAAAATGGGAAATAGTATTATCTTTGGCAACCCTTAATGAATTATTATTTTCATCCCTAATAGTCTCGCCAGACTTGAAATTTCCAAAAAGTGTTTTTACCATCAAAGTTTTATTTGTGGTAAATTTACCTTCTGATGGACCTTCTACAACTCCATATGCACCACTTTCTAAGCCATAAACATATTTTCCAGAAGAGAATCTTCCATCAGCAACAATTTCCTCATCTAATAAAATCTTAGTAAAGAATTGGGGATCAAAGTATGAAAATCCAAAGGTGGTATTATAAACAGCATCACCATTGGAAAGTCTACCTTTTGAAATTACAGCATCGGAATCTTCATTAAAACCAGATCCTCTTTCAATTAACGTGATATTACTTGGTTTAGCAAGACCAATCACTGGTGTGATAGTTTCGTTATAATCAACAATAGTTCCTAATGCATTTCCACCATTGATTGCTTCAGTCTCAGTTAAATAAATTTCTCTATATCTTGATCCTGATGATTCATCATACTCTAAGAAATATGTGTCTAGAATATCTTTTCTAGCAGTAATAGTTAATTCTAGAAAAGTAACTCCGCTACTAGAATTTACTTCAATTCTGTTTACTTTTGAGAATGATAATGATTTTACCGAATTAACTACAGATGGTTCTCCAACATCAGTTCTTGTTTGAACAAACCACAATGTTCCTAGAGTAGACTCAAAGTTAGCGTCAGTTAATGTTGAATATGTATTTGCATGATAACTATCAATATTAACATAAATCGTTTTGATTCCAGAATTGACATTAAAGAATGTACCTCTACGATTTAATGTCTGTTTGTAATCGTTTACTCCTTCTGTATTGTTTAAACCAATACTTCCATCATTAAAATTAGAGCATAAAAATACATTTGGATATGCTGTTAATTCAGATCCCTCAGCATTTAATGGGATAGTTCCATAAGTATTTGTAATTTTGTAAGTAGGTAACCCTTGCGTCTTTAACCTAATATCATCCCTTTCTAAAGTTTCTCTAGCCTTGTTTACATCAACATACTTAGTTTCTTTGCTTACAATCTCAAAACCTTTAATATATGCCTTTCCAGGACCAATGCTAGCAACTAATTTTTCCTTTGCTGTTTGTAATTCAATACCATTTACTAGTCCGAATTCATCCTTTCCATAAACACCAAGATTTCCATCTTGCTGATAATATTCCCGAATATCTAAGGAGAAATTATCAACAACGTAATCTCCAGACTCGTCATAAGTTCTTCTAGCAAGTGTTTGCTCTAAAAGATTATAATCAGTTGGAGAAATAATACTTTGTACTACACCACTACGAACAGATAGAAGTTGAATAAAGTTCTTATCTGTTATCTCTGTAAGCGAATATTTTACTAGATTTAGTACAATCTTTAATCTATGAGCTCCAGGTGCAGTATAGTTACTGGATCCAATAGCATTATCATATAAAGAATTGTCTTCTTCTGGAGTTAAAATACTTTCTGTAATTTTAAATCCAATCTTTGCAGATGGTTTATTATAATATTTGTCAATTACTAATAGTTGAGAACTATTTTTTACAAAATACCCATTTACAAAATAAATTCCTTCTTCTACTTGTACAGCAGATGCATATCCCATAGCGGGACTTTCAAGTGAAGTATTCGTATTATTATCTGAATTTGATACTTCAATACTTGTTGGTAAAACACTACCGTCTGTTCCAACTACTAGTAATGGAGTATTAATACCATCAACTACCTCTAGTGTTTCACCCTGTCTAAACGTCTCCTCATTGCCTGCATCGCCACTATTGGTATAATTTACGTATATGACATCAGAAGCGATTTCAGTCGCCGTAAACGCCTCCACAACAGTAGCTACGACACCAGAAGTCAAACCCCTCAAACTCTGGGATTTAAGACCACTTACGTCGTATTTTTTATAAACAATCTGACCATCTTGATTTATAGGAATTTCAGATACTGAAGATAATTTTACAAAATTAAGTTTGGTGTTTAACCCAACTTCACCAGGAATGACAAGTTCACCTTGCTTGAAGGCATACTTACCAAACTGTTCAATTTGATTCTGTAAAATTGATTGTAACTGAGTTAATTCCCTACCCTGAATAGAATACCCAGGACGGAATAAAACCTTATAAAAATTTTTATCCTGGTCAAAGTCATCGTAGAATGGAGCTACGTTCAGGTTTGTCTTTTGGGGCATCTCGCAACACGCTAAATCTAACTAGTTAGAATTCAATTACTAGCTTAATGTCCTCAATTTGATCAGGAGCTCTAGTAATCTCTCTTCTATTCTCTATGTATACGATTTCTCCAGAGTTTGGTTCCAATTCTGGGGATGCAAGACCTCCAGTAAATGAGATATCCGAAAGGATAGCATCTTGTGAAGTATCAACAGTTCCAGATGCAGTTGAAGTACCACCAACTACTGCATTAGCAGCGTTGGATTCAAATGCAAAAACCTTTCCACTATCTGTATGAATAGATGATGATTGATAATACTTTAAGATACCATTTGTACTATCCCAAGAAACTACAGTTCCTTTAGCAGTACCACCAGTAACAGTCTGTGTAATCGTTTCATCAGCAACATAATCTGCAGTAGCACCATTAACTTTTAATACATTTGTACCACGTAAAGTACTAGCTGATGCAAAGCTTGTCGTACCATATTCATAAGGATCTTGAATAATACCAATACGACGGAAGTCATTATCCACAGGGAAATCACCCGATCCTTCGTCATATGTTAAACGAATATTTGTCATGACACGCTTGGAGAATAATTCGTCCTCAGCGTTTGATCCATGTCCACCTTCTGGGGAAATGACTACTTCTAATGAAGCAGTACCTGCAAAAGCACCTGCAGCTGCAGTTAATGCCAGATCTGTAAACACTTTACCAGTTTCTAAAATAACATTAGCATAGGTATAACCAGTACCAGCAGCAACCACTTCGCTAGAAGAGATTGATCCAGAACCATCTGTAGTGATCTTAATGATCCCTCCTGTACCATCTCCATAGATTGAAGTGTAAAGGTCTTGGGAAGCGGGAAGAGAGGTTCCAGCGTCTCTGATAATAGAAACATGCACACCACCGTCAATGGCAGCATTTTGAATTGCAGTCTTAATTGCGTCACCACTTGCTGCAATTGGCATAAAGTCTGATGAAAGGAATGAAAGAACATCACTCGTAGAAAGAGTGAACATATGCTGCCAAATGTATTCAGCAGTACCGCCTGGTTCTTTAAAGAGATTGTTTGCAAATGCTCCTTGACCACCTGATGGTTGGGTCTTTGGTTCATAAGTTGCATTCTGACCAGTTGGATTTGCGGGATTCTCTCCATTATATAAGCATTTGAACACCTCATATTGAGAGTTCATCACATAAAACTTAGAAGTTGATAGTGAAGTTGATCCCAGTGCTGTTTCAACTCCAATAGCACCGCCGCCACCAGGAGTAGGTGAGTAATTAGGACGGAACATGTCAAACTTTGGATTCAACGTAAGGTTCCAGTTATAACGGGGAACTACAAGGCGAGCGAAAGGACCAGTAACTCTCTTAGCAGCAATCAATTCTTCATAAACAGACTTCTTTTCAGTAAAGTTGTCTAATGGCATTGGAGGAACATCTTCCGTTCCATACCTATAAACACCACTCTTAGAAGTAGCACCACTAGTACCACCAGTAATGGTTGTACCAAATGCTGGAGTAGTTGTGGGTGTTGGTAGAATAGTATTCAGTAACATACTGTTAGAATAGACAGCAGCAACAACGCCACTCCATCCACCACCACTTACTGTTTCACCCACAGTAAAAGTTCCGCTAACGTTGAAAATCTCAAGGTAAGCATCCCACCTAGAAGATCGTCCAACGAAAAAATACATTCTGGTACGATCCGAATCTGCATCATTCGTACCTTCGCTTAGCGATTCTAGAAATTGTTTCGCATTGAAAATTCTAAATTTTTCTGAAATAATAGCTGCCATAGCACTGGTCTCTGTTTGTGTAGTAGACTGGATTTGAATTATTTATATTTATTTATAGAGCGTTTCTTATAAATGTTCCGATGGTGTGTGACTCAATAGTAGTACCATCAACTCCACGTGTGCAACCTATGAAACGATCACTCAATTTACTCGTATAAGAAATTTTTTCTTTTCCTATAGATATAGTCCCTGAATTGGGGAAATTGGTAGTATTTGCATACACCACCTCACCAGTTGCGATATATCCCGCTCCATTTTCATCTGGTAAATCGGATGTATCTAACTGAGTCATATAATAATTTATAGAAGGGTATCCCAAGTTAAATGGATACGCGGAACTTGATGATCCATCAGAAGTAATTTCATATGGTTCTAGTTCTGCTAATTGAACTTCCGATACTGGATCTCCACTAGGAGCTACAATATCTCCAAGATCCATGAATATACTATTCTCCCAATGATTTATATTGTTAAAGAATGTCAAGTCAGGAAGAGCATCACTCCACATAGAGAATCCAGTATGAATGAGACTGGTTTTTTCAATACCAAGATTGGTAACAATGGGTTGATTGTCTATTGATAGTTTGGGTACAATAATAATCATAATATCCGCATCTACTTGTATAGTAGGACTAGCAATAGATGTGGTATTTGCATATTTATTGTAGAAATTATATTCTTTAGATACTACAAATAGAGGAGACATATCAACAATCTTCTGAATAATCAATGTTACATCATATCCAGATGGGATATTCAAAGATGAATCAATAACATAAGAAGACTGAAATCCTTTAATGAAATCAATTACTGTTGATATAGAAACTGGCGAACTTTGACCAATTTTGGATCCAATACCAAGTGTATGGAAAGTATCAATCTTTCTTCCAGACTGCTTGATAATGTCATAACTTCTTGCAGTAACTACCTTAGGTGCTTTAGTGTATCCTGATCCAGGATTTGTAAGTACAATATCAATAATTTGACCACGCGAAACCACAACTTCAGCAGATGCACCACCACCAGTTTGATTTGTAGGTATGAAGTGTAAAATTGGAGGTGTATCATAACCATAAGCAGTTGTTGCTTGATTGATTCCTTCATCATAAAGTAACTGTAAATCTTTTTTATTCCAAGTAATTGTCTTCACAGAACCATTTTCAATTTCACATGTCACACTCAACCCAACACCCCTTGTCTCACCATTATAATTGGTTGTTGTAACTGACCCTAAGAAATCATTAGATACATCTTCACCTACATTATAATTTTTGGGATTGACATATCTTGGTAAATTACTAATCGTTCTGTATACATCTTCACCATTAATTTTGATGATATCATTTGCATTTAAATTGGCAAGTAATCTCTTCTTTTCATAGAAAGATTCATCAGCACGTGGACTTCCATATAACCAAGATGCAGAATTTCTCTGCATTCTATAATTGTTATCAATATCTCTAATTACATTGATGGTATTGGTCGTACCAGTTAACTCATACTCATCAGCAAACTCAGAATCACCAGCAAAGAAAATTGGTGAGTTATCAATTAATGGGTTATTTCCAGCAAGAGTAATAACTAAAATCTGAGATGTTGATGTGTATGTCTTCACATTACCAATAAATTTCTTAACTCCACCAATCTTTTGATATGCAACTTGGAACTTATCGTATGATGTATTATACCAAGATATCCAATCAATAAAACTATTTGCTGAACCAGCATCACAAGTCAATTGAATTTCATTATAATAAGTGTTCCTTTGGAAATCATATAGTGTTACTGTCTGTTCAGTATCTCTACCATACAGTAACACAATCTCAATCTTGTTGTCTTTAAATATTTTCTTAGTAAATCTAATGGCAGGACCATTAATAGTATAAGAGATATTATTCTTCTGCAAAATTCCATCTATAAAGACAAATGCAAACCTAGGATCATCTACATTCTGAACTTTATTATTCTTAGAATTTAAAATTAAGAAAGGACCAGAAGATCCTGTCAAAATTCCTGATGTATCAATTTCACACCTAATATAATTACCAACACCATGAGCAAAGAACTTCTCAACTGCTAATGGTTCGTATATTGACTTTGTATTTTCTCCCTGACCCCAAATTGGAGGTTGAGCAAACACCACTTTATTTGGTGTAGTTGTTCTATCAATAGTATATGCAGAATCATGCTGAAGAATACCACTAAGAGCAATGAATAGATTTTCATTTATCTCTGTACTTACTGCAGTACCATCTTCATAATACAGATCAAATATTTTATTTTCACCATCAATATAATCTGGATGTGAAAGAGTCACAGTTTTCGGTCCTGTGTTTATAGTCTCCCTAACATTACCCATTAAGGAATCTAATGAAGAAACAACATCTTCACATTCTTTTAAAACGCCATTAACCAAATCTGGATCCTGAAGAATGTTTATATTTGAATAAGAATTAAATGTGGTCCAATTTCCAACAGAATTGTCGTTCTGATCTACCTTATCAATTCTATTAGGACCACCTTCCAAAGTTCTTCCGATTATATCAATATAAGTTGTTATAGCACTTTCAACTTCAGCACATACAGGAGTTGATGTATCAACACGAATACTAGTATCAGTGACAGATCCTTGATTTTTTACTGCTAAAATCATCAAATCTCTTATATGATCATGTGCAAAAATTACTTCCATCAATTCATTCTTGATGTAATTAATATCATCATTAAGGAAATAACTTTCCGCAAATTCAAGTACTTTACGATTTCCACCATAACGCAAACAATACCCTACAGCATCAACCAAATACCCAAGATCTCTCTCACACTTAGTAGTGTACCCAGTTAGTGCAAGATTCGGGTATTCGGCATTAATAGCAGAAATAGTAGAAGAAATCATATCAGTTTTGTTCTTCACCAACAATGTTGATGCATCGTAATACATCCCATCATTAAAACCACTCCAACCGAATATCATCTGGGCATTGCCAGAAGAATCTGGTGTTAGTGCAACAGCATTGTTACTAACCTTAATTGTTCTTAAATCTACAATTTCAGTAATCTTAGTATTTGATGGGAAAGCACGTCCAGCACTAACTTTAAGACCAATAGCAAGATTATCACTATTAGAAACAGTAACAACATTTGCCCCAACTGTCCAAGAAACTTGACGATCTATATAATCCCAATTTCTTACTGCCATCTTACATAAACGAATAGCATATTCAAATGCATCAATCGTTGCTTCTATTTCACCAGAAATATAATCAAGAACACCTTCTCTAAAATAAGATTCTGCAGCAATAATAGTTTTCTCATTTCCACCGAATCTCAAATCATGCTCAAATGCGTCCAATATCAAACCGATATCGCGATAACACTTTACACTTAAATTTGTCCATGGGAAATTAGAATACACAGACTTGATATAACCAAGTGTTTCTGACTGAATAAATCTTCTATTCTGATTTATTTGGTTTGCTGCATCAACCCAAGTTCCACCTCTATGGAATATATTTCTAATCTTCTTAAGATACTTTAAATTCAAGTCATCATTCTTGAATTGGAACCTTCTTCCATAAAACTTCACACCAGAAATATCTTGCCCATCTTTAAGTGATGGACCTAATGGTGGAGAAGTAAATATGATTTTATCACCGGATACTGTATAAGCAACTCCAGGTTCTTGTAAAATACTATCAAGAGTAATTGTTAATGCCTGATTGTTGTATGGAATTACCAAATTGCCATTAGCATCAACAATATTGAAAACTGTTTTACCCTGAAGATTACCCTTATCACCAAAATTACCATCAAATGCTTCAGTTAAAAATACTTCTGTGGAGACAACTTCGGAAGTGTTGAATGATTCTGTTGCAACAGACCCAACCCCCTTCTCAACTTGCAAATTCTCCATTAAAACAATACTTTGAGTGATCTTCTTACTAGTTCTAATTACAGAAATTTTATTAACTTCTGGATCCCAAAGTTGCACAACACTACTAGTAGTAACACTAGTATTATCTTTCATGGAAGCATCAGAAGAAGATTCAATCAATACTTCACCAAAAACCTTAAATCCAGCTGGGTGTGTGGTTTTCTTAATTAAAGATCTCCAAGTATCAATTGAAGTTTTTGACTTTACCAAATACGAATAATCTTGATAATAGAAAGAATCAACAATTCTCTGATTCTGATCACTAATTTTTCCAAAATCAGACTTGTAATAACCTTGATTATCATAATACGTATTAATTACAGGAGAGAATTCTGTAAATTGAATTGATTCTAATCTTGCTGTTTTATTTCTAGAAAGACCAGTAATATCTTTACCTTTTCTAAAAACGCCTTTCACTTTATTGATGAGTAGTACATTTGAACCACTCCTCCATGAAGTTACCTTTGCCCTAGCAACTTCAACTGATCCAAACTTCTGAACAATTGTTTCACCAACAGCAAAAGAATCAGATTGAAATCCAGTCAATGTTAATACAAAGTTAGATCTAAAAGATGATGATAAAGTATTATCACCATGGAAAGAACCACCAGTATTAATAACATCAATGTTTCTAGGCACACCAATATCAATACTATTGATAAAACAAGAAACATCAGATTCTGCTATCTTGATAATGGGTGGTTCAGTATATCCAAAACCACCATCAATAATTTGAATACCTGTAATTTTTCCTTTATCAATTACCGCCTTTAGTTTACCATTCCCACTAATACTAATAATAGGATTTGAATAATCATCTCCAAATTTAGTTAGTGAAATACTAATAATCTTTCCTTCTTCAATGCTGCATGTAGCTACCGCAGTATTTGATAAAGTAGGTACAACTCCAAGGACAATAGGAACCTTCTTATAATCACGTCCAATATTAATAACACCTATGCTATTAATTTTACCGATAGAAAATCTTGATTTGGATGTATATGTAATGCTACCACTTCCGTCATTAGTTGCTACAATTCCAGTATCATATACAATTTTATCGCTTGTTACATATATCGCAGACTTATTACCCTGCAAGGGATCTTGAATGACATTTAAGTATGCATCTTCTGCTTTTACATTATTATTCCTATCATAATAGAAATACTTCTTGTATGGATTTTCTACTTTCTTTGTGTAAGTATTTGATGCGATTCTCGGTCCAAATCCAAATTTAAAATCTAATCCAGTATTATTAATATTCTTCTCTGGTGTTTCTATATTTAAATTCTTGCTGGGAGATAAATCAAAGTTTACTCCCACCATTGATGTGTGTTCAGTATTGAAAGAATATTTGTATCCTTCTTTAATATCAATGTTTATATTCTTTTCATAGACACCATTCTGAGTTTTGGAAAACTCAAAGCATAACACAGGATCAGATATACTAACAATTTCAACAAGTCTTTGATCTGCACTTTCATCAAAGAATACTGTACTTAAAGTAATATCATCAATATCTGCAATAGTTTGTGAATATTCAAAGGTAACTACAATCTTTTGGGTAATTGAATCATATGATAGTATAGTACCATCATTATTATCTGGTCCAATATTATAACCAGATGAGATATTATATCCAGCATCATGTAGTACTACAGATGCTCCATCAAAATGATCTACCTTTAAAGTACCAGAAATTCCTCTCTGAACTGTTAATGTATCACCAGACTTACTAATAACTTTTAAAATTTCATTACCAATTTTCAAATAGTCATTAACTGTAATACCAATAGTACTGTCTAGATTAAGAACAGCGTTCTGAATTGAAAATCCTGTATGATCAACACTTAAAACTAATGATGGTGTAGTATTATCAGACTTTATTACAACATTAGTTCCAATAGTAACTTCATCAAAGATCTTATATCCTGTTCCTTTCTCTGTTATCTCTACAGAAATGATACTATTATCAGAAGATACTACAATGGTCGCCTTTGCACCACTTCCAGATCCACCAAGAACTGCGATGTCAGGATATGTACCAGGAATGTAATCTTCACCACCATTAAGAATACGTAATCTACCAATTCCAGTATCGCTGAGAACCCTTGTCACCACTGGGGTTTTGACTACTGCTTCTTGATAAATTCTAGATCTTACATAATAAACGTGTTCGGTAGTTGCATCATTAGGGTTAATATCAATATCAATAATATCGGATTCTGCAACACCATGATCATCAGTAGTTGATAGAATAGCAACATTGTCTTTCAATGTGAAAATAATCAAATTCTCACTTAAAGAATTGATTGATACTATTTTTGAACCAGTAGTGTTAATTAAATCAGAGCTTCTAAGGTATAGTGTATCAGAAACAGAAAAATTACCAGTAAGTACTTTAATTTTTACAATATTTTGTTTTGATGTAGTTTCTAATACTTCACCTGTTGCAACTGCTGCTACGAGACCATCAGTGAACTCTAATGTCGCACCTTTAGTGTATGAAGAGTTTTGAGTCAGTAATAAAGAAAGTACCTTTGTGTTTGATGATAGTACATCTGTACTATTAAATGTTCCTGTTACATCACGGAGAGCAAACTTAGTATTACTAAAGACATTACCTACAATCTTTCCAGTAGCACCAGTTGCTGACTGGGTGATAGTATCTCCATCAAAAAGGTATGCAGTTGTTATTAATTCTGTATATAAAGATTTTGTATCCTGCGATTCAATGCTAACTACATTCCTTCCCTTAACTGAAGAAACTTCTGCTTGAGCACCAAAACCACCAGTATCTGAATCATCAACAATTAATGAAGATCCTACAGAGAAATTATCAGTACTGTCAAAGATTGAAACAGAATTGATACTACCTCGTTTAACATCATCAATTTTTGCTAATGCTAATTCTCCATTATTTGAAATTCCAGTAGTCCTAAGTCTTTTGGCATTTACTGGAATATCATCTTGAGAAATTTCCGAATTGTAATTTGAATCAATTGGTAATGAATAATAATTTTCACCAATAATATAAGGGAATGCAGGTTCATTAAAGGTGTCAATGGTTACGAAATATGCATAAGTTCCTTCTGGGAAATCTGGAGTGATGCAATATCTTCCATTGTTCTCATCAAGTGTTCCATAACCATCAACGTAGGTATAGTCATTGATAAATGTACCAATTGGGTATGTTGCTAATAATGGACCATTTGGTCTATTAGCATTCTTACTATAACTACTAGTCATCTTCACAATAGTACTATTGTGATCCATTGGATCTAGATGACCAAAAGCACCATATATGGGGTTTCCATCATAAGCAAAACCTATGATTGATGAATGAACAACTCCATTATCATTTGACCTTATAGTTGTTGGTGCAGCATAATATGCATAACCATATCCTTTAGAATTTACTTGATTTTTTAAGAAGTAACCATTATCGGCATCTAAAGACGACTTATTTTTATTATACTTATCTTTTCTCCATTCCTTGATAGTTGCAATTCCAGTAGCACCAGAACCAACAGCAATAATCTCTACGACTACATTATCCTGAGTATATAAGTTTCCACCATTTACCTTTTCAAATCCAGTAATCTTTCCATCGTTTGAAACGATAGAATTGTAAGTTGCAAATCTTCCTCTACCAGCAATATCGGTTATTCTTACTTGTGGAGGAGAAGAATAATATTCGCCAGGATTATCAATAATAAGACTAGTAATTACACCATTTGTTACAATGGCACGTACTACAGCATTTCTACCAGAAAGAATCTCAACTGTAGGAATTTGAGTGTATAAACCTGGAGTATCAACAATAACTGATTCTACAACTTGACCAGCAAGTTTTGTTCTAGCTAGATCAGAAACACCATCAATCAATACGAATGGTTCTTTAGTATAACCAGATCCTCTAGTAATTACTGCAATAGACTGGATAGGACCATTATTAACAACTTCATCATCCTTATAACCCAATAAAGGAATTCCATTTATTGCAACACCAACATCTCTATACTGAGTTTTGTATATTTCAGTTGTTGCTATTGGATGCTTTCTGACAATCTTTAAAAGTTTTTGATCTTGTGCATCATTAGGTAATGTTCCAATGGTGTGTGAAGGGAATCCAGATGAAGCGATATAATATCCTTCACCATCCTCAAAAATTGCAGATACGTTAGTATTGAGATCTGCAATTGCAGCAGTACCAGTACTGGTAATCCATCTAAGATTATTTTGTAGATCGTTGATTCTAATATCATTAGATAAGAATCCAGATTCAGAAATTTCTACTAAATCTCCAGGATTTGAATAAGGACTCTCTATAGAATTCTCTAATCCATAAAGAACACCAAATACTAATAAATTAACAGAATCAGAAGAAATATCAGCACCATAAGTAACAGATGTTCCTGCTGTGTATGATCCAGTACTTGTTCTATTCTTAATAATAAACTGATTTATATTTTTATCTTCAAATGTGAAGGTTTCATCGTCAATAATGAAAGTTCCTTTCTTACCCCAACCCATTGTTGAGAAAACATTAACTCTATCGCCAGTATTCAATGTTGCTGAAACATTACCTGTCAATTTGGTCTTTAATGCAATATCAAACTTACCATTAACACTTTTTTCTTCTAATACAATATCATATAATTCTTCACCATCATAAGTACCGCTATACTTTACATTATCAACAATAGCAGATGCATAATTACCATCTGTGTTTTGAGTAATATATTTCCCGATTAAATTATTTGGATCACCAGAAAGAATCTTTGCTCTTAATGCATAAACCTGTACCCAATTTGATTCTGAGGATTTTAATGTAAATTCTCTAGGATATGCAATCTCTGGTTCTGGATCATTATCAATTAAACATTTAAATAAGAATTTGATTGACTTGTCAGTTCCTTTTGATTGATAAAAGGAAGAGATATTCTTAATTAACGTTCTTTTATCAACACCTTCTTTCAAATATGATTCTGGAAAGTCTGCAAGGTATTGCTTCTCAAAGCTCTTTATAAGAGCATATAAAAATAGATTACTAATATTTTGTACTAATATCCCATTACCATGAGGACTTGCTTGTGTAGTAACAAAAGTACTAGATGTGTATAGATCTCCTAATGTGGTATTTCCACTAATACCACGGCTTACTTCTAAAAATTGTGTGTCTGTTCTCTCTGCATAGAAACAGATTTCCTCACCAATCTTGATATACCCACCATTCTTAGGGAATGATGTTGCATCCTCCACAGTAACAGTTTTATCTGTAGGACTAATATCCCCATCTAAAATAGTTGATTGCTTAAGTACATTCTTCTCATAGAAATCAATATCGCGATAAGTTTCTAGATTCGTGATGATGTCTGTAGACTGTCCCTGCAATTCCAATTGCTCATAATACTTTCTTATGAACTTACCAAAAAGTTCATAATCTTCATTTATGAAGTCTGGTAACTGGGACTCAATTAAGAATGAGATTTTATTAGCAGTCTTAAGCATCTACCACTACTCTTTGTATGCTACAAATGTACTTTTTGATATATCTACGTCTAGATAAACCTCACGTTTAACTTCAATATCTTTATTGGCAGGTTTCACTCTCAATTCAATCCGATTGTCCGAGAATGATCCTTTTAAGATCGTAAAGTTGTATAATATAGTTTCACCTTTATCATAATTAATCACTCCAACAGAATCATCTAGGAGAATTTTTTCTCCAGTCAAAGAATCTAGTCTATATAGGACAATTTTACCATCTCTGTCTTCCAAATAAGAGGTATATTCTGGATACTCAAAGACTGTCATACCAGTAGAAGAAAGAACAGGATTATCGCAATCTTTCAGGAACGCATTCTGATAACAAACCTCATAATAACTTGATGCGTTAATCTGAGCATAAAAATCCTTCCGTAATGTAATACTAGTATCATTAGAATTAATTGCACGATCTGATCCGTCAATTACCCCAATAAACTTACTATACCTAAACTTACCGTTATATTTCTCAGTTCCAGAAGTCTCTAAGTACTCCTGAATTGCAGTTGCCGCAGATGATGCTATCTGAGTTGGTAATGCATTAGTTTTCGTACCATCATAACTGATCTTACTATTAATCTCAACATAAAGAATAGAAGGATCAATAAATTCTGGTTTTATAGAAGCAACTGTATACTTCTTAAGTTTATCGTATAAGTTTTTCTTTGTTAATGCGGATAATGATGATGCTTGTGTTGGCTTCACTGAGATGAATACTTTACCATATGCTGGAGGTTCTTGATCCTCACCACCAAAAACAATGATATCACCAACTGCTGGATACAAAGTCCTTACAATAGCAGCATAATCATTCGTCGTAACCGCTCTATTCTGTGCTCCATATACCTTAGGAGCATTATACTTAATCTTCTCAATACTTTCAATTGCTGCACCACCAGATGCCTTACTGGATGGTGTGACAGATCCCACTGTAAATGGAACACTAACTGCTATTCCATCATCATCTTCCAATCTACCATTAAAGGTAAATGATTTTGCACCATTAGAGTCTGGTCCATTTGTTGTTATATAACTCATCTCAACAACTTGACCATCTTCTAATTTCTTTCCTAATACACCATCACCAAAGAAGATTTCATAGTTCTCGTCTTCAATTTCGCTAATGAAGTATACTTTATCATCTGAACCAATATCTAACACTTCACCTGATTGGAATTCATCAAATATAGATGATTGTGCTGATTGATACACATTAATTGATAATGTATCCAAATCAGCAGATGAATTTTCAATTTTAAATCTTTGATTCTTTGCTGCACCATCAATAACAGTTTTTGTTTGAATGTATGCACCTTCATATACAGGTACATCAACAAAAGATGCAACACCATTAGAAACTTCTACTTTCATATCGTTCTTCAACACATAACGATACAAAGTGTTGTCATAATTAGTAACAAATCCCGTTCCTGCTTTAAAAACTACTGAAGCAGGTGCATTATTAACAAATGTAATGTTAAAACTAATAACCGCCTTTGGTGCGGTAACTGATTTTGGTGAATAACCTAATTGCTTTGCCAGAGACACTACATTGTCTCTAAGAGTCGCTGAATCTAAGAATAGTTCATTCACCACCATGTTGGTGTTAAACGCTGTATAATACGTATTATATGCTAATACGTCTATCATCTGACTTAAGGCAGATCCTTCAAAGTCATAATCAGTAAAATCTGTTTGTGCTCTCATGTATTCTTTGAGAGCTGTTTTGATTTCTATAAAATCTAAATTGTTTAACTGGGTATATGGCATTATCTCGTCCTTGTCAGGAAGAATTCTACTTGGATAGGTGTAACATCAGATCCTCTAATAATATAAGTCATCTCAACATCAAAACCATTATCATCATAATTTGGTATTACTTCAAGAGACTCAACCGAAATTCTAGGTTCAAATTCCGAGATTGTTCTGATAATACTGTTCCTAACAAGTCCTGCAGTACCATAATCCAGTTGTTCAAATAGATAACTTCTAATATTTGAACCATAATTTGGATTAAATAATCTTTCACCTTTATTAGTTAGTAACAAATTAACAATTGCTTGCTTAATAGCAGCATTATCTTTACTGACGACAACATCGTCAGTAATTGGATGTTTCTTAAAGGTGATATTAATATCTTTAAAAGATATATCAGAAGTTGCCATTAAGAGTATACGATGTCACTAGTTATTTAGTGACTTAATTCAACACTCTGTTGGTCCACCCCATCGTTCAATAAAGTCCTTATTCTGGTTTTTCAATTTACGTTGTTCGTTATAGCGCGTAAAATGACGTTCACTCTCAACTTCAGTAATCAGGGTCATACCACTTTCAATGAATACTTCACCTTTATCTACTGATCCATCTAAATGTGCAGGATGTGTCATTGTATTTTCTCCATTAATATTCATAGGTTTAATTCCCCACCACTATTTACTAGAATCGGCGCTTCGGCGGCGCCACGGATAATCATAGAGCTAACTTAGAAAATGAAATTATCATCAGAAAGGTTAACATAATAACCACATCCCATGATTTAGTTCTGACAAAATATGGGACACTGATTGTATCTGCAATTAGATGCATCATTGCCCCATAAAATGTACTTACATGTAATACCATAAAATAAGCAGTGATAACAAGGAATGACCCTATTATCCTGAATGTTGTGTCAAGTGTCATCTCACCAGTCTCACTTCCTTCCCTGACCTCTTCTCTTTTTTCTTACACCATTACGTGAAGTCGCAGCATACTTTGTATGCTTCCCAGATCCCTGACGAGTTTTCTTGGGTATGGACTCAATTGTATCTGCAGTGCCGTATGCACCTACTTTTGTTCTTGCCATGATTAACTCTTAGTACCAATGATTATTGTAGGATAGATTGTTAAACCTGTCAAGGGCCTAGGATTAGGTACTCCGCCTACGGCTTGTACTGCATCGCCACTGACAGGGACTAACACCTGATCCATGTATACGCCACGTACTGCTGGGTTCTGTACACCAGTTATACCTGTACGTACCAATGGTGGTGGTAATGGTGGTATTAGATTGTCCCACGTGCCCTGTACAGGCAACGGAGGTAGCACAGGGTTCACTATGTTAATTGGAAACCCTGCAGGTGGTTTCGTAGTGGCACCTACGTAGGTACTAGTACGTATTGTAGGAAGTGGTGTAGGGTAATTTGGAGGCGGAGCACTTGCAATAACCATTGGTGGATATTTTGAATTTGCTTGCTCCACTATCACAGAAAGTGAATCAATTGCTTTATCATCTACAATCATACCAGGTGTTACAAAATCTACGCCCGGTATTCCTTGCGGTGTATCACTCATTCCTTAACTCCTCCACTGCTTTGTATAGTTCATCCAATGTCTCTGCTATCGTCTGATAATTCTCCGATTCTGGTGGCTTGTACATCAATTGGGGGCGTTCTAATGATAACACCTTCTGCTCCACCGTTATCAATCTCTCTGACAACTGTTGGAGTAATTCGTTGTACTTCTGCATTGTCAATTGGTTGTCTACTGTCATTATCAACACCTGTATATCTTTTTGCTGCAGCACTTTCAAATTGATCACAAAATGTGTCAAAATTATTCAGTGCATTATTGTAGTAATTGTCTTCCATTTATGATCCTATTACTCCGAGTCTTCCAGATACTTCGGGATACTTATCTAATGGATTCTCTCCATCCGGAAATCTCATTAACCCTTCAAGTTCAATTACTTTCCCTTCTAACCCTACAAGACGCTCCGCAATCTCTTGGATTACATCTGCCATCTTATTGATCTGTTGCTGTTGTACTGCTAATTGAAACATGGGATCCTGCTTCAATGGATCGCCAATTGCATCCAACGGCGTTTCTGATGTGATAATTACTTTTTCGTCTTTCATGTGTTCTTTACGTATAGGAGGTTTGTTTAGTTTCATAATGCTATCTGCTGAGGCGACTTTTTACACCATTTTTTTGCTGGGAAATTTTTTCAAAATTCATGCAAAGGTGTTTTCAATTTTCAAATTCCTCTAAGGATATTTATCTGTGGGGAAATATTTATAGGTCGTTGGGATACTTTTGTAGGTTAGTGAATGGGTAGGAGTCCCAAACCCGCTTGGCGACCCGGCAAAACCCCACAGGGGGGGCAAACCACTGTCATACTGTGAAAAACAGTAAAAAAGACCGCCTAATGGCGATCTGAAATATTCCAGCGGGACCACTGCCCACAGGAGGGAGCAGGACGGAGACCCGCTCTGATTTCGTGTCTGATCTGCTCCTCTCTCAGTTCTTGCTCTACCATTTTGTGGCAGAACTCGGTCATGTTCGGAGAGCAGATGAAAGCGTTTGTGTTTTGCATACCCATAGTATAGGGGAGATCTCAGCACTGTGGTGCAATAGTGGACAGTTCAGGAAGTGGTCTTGAAAACGACTATCTTCCTGTTGAACCGTGCCATAATGCGGTTAGTCAATCTCAGCATACAGAATCGTAAGGGATGGAGGTTTTAGAACTGCTCACGCCAACCCATGGGATAGGATCGCCATTGCCAACGTGTGCCCAACGCCAGATGATCATCTCAGCGCCGTCATCATCATCCGACCATGCATGAGCAATCCGATATGCATGATTGATATCGGTTGCCCACTCGCACCCGTGCTGATCAAAACTCTTTGGCATTGTGCCAAAGGATCTTGGTTGAACAGCGAAGCAAGCGGTAGGCATGGTGTTTGGTGATGATTGTATAATTGTAGCAGGTCGGGTCATCGCATGACCATGTTAGTAGACACTTGTGAGATCATCACACTGTCTTGTCTAAACATGGTTTTGTATGCATTCCCGATCTGCTCAAACTTGGGCAGCATCTCAGCGAGTTCTGATTCTGGCATTTCAACGTAGAGGATTTTGCATTGCTCCTCCTCGCCTTTCCAAAATCCGATGCCGTCTATGAAAGTACCGAACTCAAGGAGAGGCATGATGACAGTCCGAATAAAATGGTCCATCATGCTATCGTTGACTGTACCTGCATCGGGGATATTGCGCCCTAGTGTCAGTTCCAATCGGATCATACGAAAAATGCAAAGGGGTTGGTTTGTTGAGGAGTGTAACCAGACTTCGCGTCGGTCTCTCGTCTCAACATTTATACTATACACGAAAAAAGCACCCCGTGGGGTGCTGGTGTGCAGTTCACTGATTGTCTAGTCTCCAGTTCATCGTGTCCATAACCCCTATGTCAAAAATGCGGGTCAGGTGTTTGTGGATCCTGTCGCGTGGTGCGTCCTCAAGCAGTCGGATATAAATCCAGTGAGTTGAGTTCAGCAAGTGCTCAGAAAACCAGGTCATAAGGTCGCCCTCGGTACTCATTGATTATACACATGAAAAAACCCCCATGAGGGGGTGAGGGGGACAGTTCAAAGATCGTCTAGACGCTCTGTAACTGTTTCTTGATTTGCTTGCCCACGAAGTCGCGGGTGTGGAATGGTATGGTGACAGGTTTGATTGCATTCTCATGTTTGAAAATGTGGTGCTTGCTCCCGTGACGGGTAAGCACCCAACCCTTCGCC
>Ga0208411_1000427_pt1 | contig 32926 bp, 29 predicted proteins | sample ETN01SmetaG_4_FD_185793 | JGI IMG/M metagenome (GOLD analysis project Ga0208411, IMG submission 185793) | Marine microbial and viral communities from oxygen minimum zone, Eastern Pacific Ocean - ETNP2014F12-01SV261 (SPAdes) (version 2) | ecosystem: Environmental > Aquatic > Marine > Oceanic ... | reverse complement strand
ATCAACCCCAAAACTCCAACACTGATCAGGTCGTCCACCTCAATATGCGGAGGAAGACGCATCGCGATACGATTAGCCACATACTTGATCATCGGGCTATATTGTTTGATCACCTCTTCACGGTTCTCAGTGGTAATCTCAATTTCTTCTGTGACCTGTTCGATTGCCATTTAATTATTAACCTTGAGGTTCCTTTGATTTCGCTTTACCAGGAGCTGATTCCAGCTCCTGCATGTCTTCCTCTACAAACATAACTTGATCCATTGGATTTTCTTCCTTAACAATCATTAAAATGAGAATGCTGTACGCCAGAACAGCGGTCGCTGTTCTTCATCAGTGCCAGACCGTTTTTCACCTGCCATTTTCTGAGCCAACTGATCAACACACTGACTAACTTTAGAATATGGATATAATTCCATAAACGCTTTCTGCTGTCTTACCGCTTTAGGCACATTCGGGTCAGACAAAACATAACCAAGATATTCAATGGACACGTTTGGCAAAAATCGGTCCGTAACCGCCATCAGGTTCCTGAATATCAGTTGAGCCTCTCTTTCTGACGCAACTGAGTTTATGATCATACGAAAATGCTTTTGTGCATGTTTTGTATGAAGAATTTTTATAAGTGCATAGACATCCGTTAGCGATGTGGGTTCGGTAGTCGCAACCAGCAAAATTTCGTGAGCGGCACTGCAAAAGTGAGTCACGTTGGTAGACACCCCAGCGCCGGTATCGAATATCAGAAAATCATACCCGCTACTGACCCGGTCCAACTCCTCCATGAGCAACACTTTTTTCTCACCATCGAGTTGGGTCAACTCCTGCAACCCGCCACCCGCTGGAAGCAACTGGATATCTGCCGGTCCATTAACAATGATTTCTTCAACATTCTTTTCACCGGATAATACATGACCAATGTGAAACTTGGGAGCCAGCCCCAGAAGGATATCAATATTATTAAGGCCCAGGTCGGCATCGACAACAAGAACCCTTTTATTCATTTTGGCGAACGCATAAGCCAGGTTGGCGACGATATTTGTTTTGCCGACGCCTCCCTTTCCGCTACTGACTGCCAATACCCTTAGGGAAGAAGATTTCATTTCACTCGATACAATATTTTTTAAAGTCCTTGCCTGACCACCAGTGACCACAATATTCCCCTTAATTTATCCCTATTTCAGTTCAAAATCAAACTAATTGCCTTATCTCGACCTGCAATTTCAATAACTTCTAGAACTCTCTAACCCGTGGTAAAATACGGGAATGGAAGGCGACTGTGCAAAGCAAAGCTCAACATCGCACCATAATTCAAGCCTTCATCGAGCCTGGTGAGCAAAACACGATTAATACCAAACGGTGAAAACTGCTTGTAGGACTCAATAGAGCAAGTAGTGAAACAAGAAACATCCAACCCTTTTTCCAGTTCATGACCCAGTTCCTTGAATTAAGGTTTGCATTTGATCCCAAGCGTCAAACTTTCGTCAATAAATCACTATAAGACAGTATTCTGCAAGCGCTATACCAAAACTGGATTTTCAGAAAAAGATTTGTTTTCTGGGATAGGTAAAAAGTAGGGAAATATTTTGAATAACCTAAAATGAAAAGCATAAGCGAAGGTTCCCCTATATCCGCAAGATATGCAATAAAAGCAGGGTCGAGTACAACGCACTCGAACAAGAGGATGATTTTCTCATCAGGATGATACCGAAGAAAACCCAATGATAAATCAGGTAAGAGACTGCACTCTTTCCATTGGGGTAACGATATTGGTGAGGCGTACGCCAAATTTCTCGTTGACGACCACAACTTCACCCCGCGCGACCAGTTTGTTGTTTACCAGAACTTCCAGCGGCTCACCCACGAGTTTGGTCAACTCAATAACCGACCCCTGCCCCAACTGAAGTAAATCGTTGATCAACATTTTACTTCGGCCCAGTTCAACAGTCACGGTCAGGGGAATATCGAGAATGAGGTCCAGGCTTTTGGTATCTACCTTTTCCCCGCCAGGCATCTCATCTATTCCATCAAGACCACCTTCTTCACCACCAGTATCTTCCAGTTCTTCTAACGACTCGAAATCCTGATTTTCTTCTTCCATGGGTTTATCCTTCCCTTTCTATAACTTCCGTTACCTGGACAGCTTTCGTTACCCTCGACACACCAGGGAATCCTGTAACCTTTGGAATTCCTTTAAACTTTGGAATTCCTTCCACTTTAATGTTCAGAGGGTCTGTAACGTCATTACCAAGCATTACTGTGTCCCCAACCTTGAATTCGAGTAAACGGTCCGGGGTGATTTCTGAAACTCCCAGTTCCGCGACCATCTCCACTTCCGTCTGCAACAACTCGGTGCGCAAACGACGAACCCAAACCTGATCGATTTCCATCTCTTCAGACTGGAACTGTGCTTTGAGTTTTGGAATGATCGGTTCAATCGTGGCGTAAGGAAGACATATCGTGATTGACCCGGAAATATTTTCAAGCTCAATATCAAAAAGACTAACCAGCACGATATCTGTTGGAGGAACGATAGCCGCAAACTGCGGATTCACTTCCGAACGCACATAGTTCGTGGAAACTGCATGAACAGGTTTCCAGGCTTTTTCCAAATCCTCCAAGGCGCTTAACACTACATTTTTTGTCATCCTGATTTCTATGGCGCTGAAATCACGTCCCGTTATTTTTGCTTCCTGCGAACCTGTGCCGCCAAAAAAAGTATCAACAATTGCGAACACCAGTTTACTTTCCACGACCATCAATCCATGACCGCGCAAAGGCTCCATTCTGAAAATATGAAGACTGGATGGAGCTGGAAGAGAGCGCAGGAACTCGCCGAACTTGATCGTATCAGTAGATACCGTGCTGACATCAGCCGCTTTCCTCAACATACTGGAAAACGTATTACGGAACAGGCGAGCAAACATCTGATTGATAATGTCCAGAGTGGGAAGCCGACCGCAAATATTTTTTTCCTGACTTGTCAGATCGTAGGGAGTAACCCCCGAAACCTCTTCAGCCTGATCGGCTTCAGTTTCGACCTCTCCCTCGCTGACACCTCTTAATAACGCGTCAACTTCTCCCTGTGATAAAACTTCACCCATCTGGCTTCCCTATAGTTGGTCCAAAAAAAAATAATCAGAACATATCGCTCAATAATGAAACTTCAATTATTGAATTATGAACTCTGTAAAATACGCATCCTTCAAATGAGTGATCTTGACCATAGGTGACTTTTGCTCTTCGCCCCCTTCGGCGGCCTCTAACTCCTTAATAAGTCCAGATCTTCTGCCATTAATTGTCTTCCAATGAAAAAAAGAGGTCAAGGACGATTCCGGCGGATGAAACAACTAAAAACCACTCAAACTCAAGAAAACCTGAGGTAAATCCCTGAATTTCTATGAGCTAACTGTTAATATCCCTAATATAGCAAAGGGTGTGCCAATGGCCATTATGCGACCAAATAAAACATAACCCTTTATATTTAAACACCCTTAATTAAATCCGCTGTCTACAAAAGCAGCAAGAAAAGCCGTTTTGAGGCGGTAAAAATGTCACTCTTTTGACGATTTAATCAAAACAGTTCACTCCACCGACCATCACTTCTTTTCGAAAGACACCGGGAAATCTTTCATTATATTTACCCACCATTTATCACAATGCCCTATTTTATTGCGCCACCCCGCTGCTTTGCTTTTTTTCTTGGCAAATTCCATCAAACTTCCAAGGATTTTGAAGATACTATTTTACGGCACATAATCTAAAATGGCTTAAAAATCAATAAGTTGAGAGAGTATTATTCTGTCTTTTTCGCATTATTGAGGATTGGTACGGAAATTGAATTTATAGCGTTAAGACGGCGATCTACGGAGACAAGTCCGTCAGTCAGAATTTGCCTATTCTGGTTCACACTTCATTTTTACGTTTTAGACCCTTGATAAATTTTAACTAGGAGTTGAGGTTCATGACTATTGGTATCCCTGATTTTCAATCGCTATTCAAAAATAAGATTCCTCAAATAATGACCTCTCTCTTGGTCCTGTTGATCGCTTTGGCACCCATCCCCGCATTGGCTGAAGAGGCACCTGTTTTAAATTCAGGTGACACCGCGTGGATGCTGACAGCCACAGCCCTGGTGCTGTTTATGACCATTCCGGGTTTGTCATTATTTTATGCGGGCATGGTTCGTAGTAAAAACGTGTTATCTGTTTTAATGCAATGTTTCGCCATCACCTCATTGATGACCGTGTTGTGGGCAGTTTACGCTTACAGCATAGCGTTTGGTGGCGATGGAGCTTTTTGGGGCGGTCTGGATAAAATGTTCCTAAAGGGAGTCGGGGTCGACACTCTAAGCGGGACCATTCCGGAAACCGTATTCATGACATTTCAAATGACCTTCGCCATCATCACCCCGGCGCTGATTGTTGGGGCATTTGCCGAGCGTATGAAGTTTTCTTCCATGCTGGTCTTCATGGTTATCTGGGTGACTATCGTCTACGCTCCCGTATGCCATTGGGTATGGGGTGGCGGTGGCTGGTTGGGTAATAAAGGAATACTCGATTTTGCCGGCGGCACGGTCGTCCACATAAATGCGGGTATGGCAGGCTTGGTGGCCTGCATCATGCTTGGCAAACGTAGTGGATACCCCAAAACGGCAATGCCTCCACACAACCTTGGCTTAACCCTCATGGGTGCTTCAATGCTATGGGTAGGGTGGTTCGGGTTCAATGCAGGGAGTGAGTTAGCGGCAGATGGGGTAGCGGGAATGGCCATGGCTGTGACACAAATCGCAACCGCAGGCGCCGCGTTGGCATGGATGATGATTGAATGGATGACCCACGGCAAACCCAGCGCATTGGGAATTGCTTCCGGAGCAGTATCTGGACTGGTTGCTATCACACCCGCTTCAGGAGCGGTAGGTCCCATGGGCGCTCTCGCCATAGGCTTGGCCGCGGGAGCAATCTGTTTTTTCTCATCCACAACCTTGAAACGAGCCCTGGGGTATGACGATTCTCTGGATGTATTCGGTATCCATGCTGTGGGCGGCATTGTTGGTGCCGTCTTAACCGGTGTGTTCTGTGCCGAAAGCCTTGGTGGCGCGGGCTTCGGTGGTGATATCACCAGCATCGGTGGTCAGGTCATGGTCCAATGCACCGGCGTCTTCGCCACAGTGGCTTACACCGGCGTGGTCAGCGCCATCATCCTGAAAGTCATTGATAGCATCATGGGTCTGCGCGTTACAGAAGATGAGGAAAGCGAAGGTCTGGACCTCGCTCTCCATAATGAGCGTGGTTATATTATCTAAGGATGGCCGACGAGTTGGGGTAAGCTTCGGGGGTCGAGGCCTGACTTGATGGTCGTTCCCCGACCGTCGGCTTTTTATTTCCTTGCCCACCAGGCCGGCAGTGTTACGTCGCAAATGATCAAACTCTGGCCGAGTCAATGGTTTTATATGAGCTTTATGATTGACATTTGATGCACCTTACTTTACTCTGTTACGGCTAATATGTTCTTTATAATCAAGCGTTTTGCTTGCATACGGTCTCGCTTCGTAGATGCGGGTTTCGTTGGCGACGATTTCACTTCAGTGGATACGGGTTCCATTTTAACTAACAGGAGGAGAATTGAAGATGGGTAAAATTTTTAAAAGTTTAGCACTTGCTGTGGTTTGTATATTCCTTCTCAAAGGACCTGCGTCAGCGGAAGACACTTTGATATTGTTTAAAGATATTGAGGTGCATGGTTTTGCTGCTACATCATACAACTATAATTTCCATAACCCCGCAACCCCGACTGACGGCAACAGCCAAAACCGCGTTTATGACCGGGCCTCCAATACTTTCCAATTTGACAATGGAGAACTGGTGCTTGTTAAAGAAACTCCCAAGGTAGGTGATGTCGGATTCAGGACCGACCTGAATTTCGGTAGTAGTTACCCTTATATGAATGCCAGTAACGGTACTGCCATGAACCTCCAAAATGATTTCGATGTCCAGCAAGGTTATGTTTCCTACAATGCTCCAATAGGAAGCGGATTGCAGATCGACATGGGTAAATTCACAACCCATATCGGCGCTGAACTAATCGATGGACATGACGGCTGGAACTATAATCACTCTCGGTCTTACCTGTTTGGCTATGCTAATCCTTTCGTGCACTCGGGTGTTCGTGCAAGTTATAGTCTCAGCGATGACCTTTCAGTATTGGGAATGGTTGCCAACCATCCGTTGGGTAGTGAGGTTGACAACAATAATGGCAAGGCTTTAGGTGCTCAAATTGCCTACACCGTTTCAGATAACCTTTCTATCGTTCTTAACTGGGCGGGTGGAAACACCGGGGCCGGCAACGCTGTCCAGCACGCCAATTTCTGGGACAGTGTTATTGACATCGGGTTGACCGACAAAACCTTGCTTCAGTTGAATATCGATTATGCCAACCAGGAAGGTTCATCCAACTATACGGCCGGTGACGATGCAGAATGGTGGGGAGCTTCAGGAATACTGCGCCACGACTGCAGCGACTGGTTCTCCATGAACTTTAGAGCGGAGTTCTTCAACGACATGCACGGAACCCGAACCAATCTGAATACAACCTACGGTGGAAGCGCTGCCACCACTATAGATAGAGGCCAGAAATTGTTTTCATTTACCGTGACCCCTGAATTCCGCATCAGTCAAAATCTGCTGTTCAGGGTCGAATACCGACACGACGATTCCACCGCGATGGCCTTCATGGACCGGAACAATAACCAGTTGAATAGCTCGCAGGATACCATGGCCGCGCAAGCGCTGTTTCATTTCTAAGTTAAAAAAACAGCAACGTTTTATAGTCCATAACACTAACACCCTCTGGCGAAATCGCCAGAGGGTGTTTTTTTTTGAAGCCTTCACATTAATTTCAGGTTTATTCTAAGCCTAAGACCCGATACAATATTCCTCATTAATTTCCTTTAAAACAAAACCGTGCTGACACCCGAACAAAACGCCATCGTTTACCTGATGTTTTTGAACGGAATCCTTTTTTTATGTTTGAACTACATCGCCTTTTCCATCATTAACCCAGGTGGCAAAGGATCAAAGCGAATCGGCTACATGTTATTGACGACCGTGTTACTGGTCACGGTGATCCAACAGGAATACGAAGTTATGGCACAGTTAGGTTTTACCGATGGCAGTATCCGTAAAATTCTTTTGGGCGGTTTTGTGGCTCCCGTATTTTTGTTAACCATAGCGTACTACCGTGTTAAACGTTCGCGACTGGAAAACAAATCAAATAAAAACGCACACCCGGAAAACCTGTGAGCACAATTGACCTGAGAAGCGACACTCTCACTCAGCCGACAGAAGCGATGCGCAATGCCATGGCCCAGGCAGATGTGGGAGATGATGTTTTCGGTGAAGACCCAACCGTTAATCGCCTTGAAAAAATTGCCGCCGAACGCGTAGGTAAAGAGGCGGCAGTATTTGTTCCCAGTGGAACCATGGGAAATTTGATCAGCATGCTCTCCCACTGCGCCCGTGGTGACGAGGTTATTCTTGGCGATCAAAGTCATATATTCCTGAATGAAGTGGGAGGCATAGCGGCCCTGGGAGGCATCCACCCGCATATCATACCCAATGAACCCGATGGAACACTCGGTCTGGAAACCCTGGAAAAATCTATCCGCACAAGTGATCTGCATTACCCTCCCACTCGTCTCATCACCCTGGAAAATACCCACAACTATTGCATGGGGACACCGGTCACACCTGAATATATGAGCCTGGTGGGTAATCTGGCGCGGAAACACAAGCTGAAAGTGCATGTCGATGGGGCACGTATTTTCAATGCCGCAGTGGCCCTGGAAACAGACATAAAAAATCTAACTGCTGATGCTGACTCCGTAATGTTTTGCCTGTCAAAGGGCCTCTCAGCGCCGATAGGGTCACTTACCTGTGGAACGGCAGGTTTCATTATGAAAGCTAGAAAATGGCGCAAGATGGTAGGCGGTGGAATGCGCCAGGCGGGTCACCTGGCCGCGGCGGGGATAATCGCTTTAAACGAGCTTGTTGATCGGCTTAAGGAAGACCACGATAACGCAAGAAAGCTTGCCAAGGGCCTTTCAAGCCTGAAAGGGATGGAGTTGGATCCAGAATCTATTAAAACCAACATTATTTTTTTCAGCCTGAAACACCCCAACCTCGATCCGGAAAGATTCACCAATGGTCTGAACGCCAAAGGGATTAAAATACTAATGATCCACCCGGGCGTATTTAGGGCTGTCGTACACCGGGAGATATCAAGTTCCCAAATCGAGCACGTCCTGAGCACGATTGAAGAATTGATCAAATAATCGGCGCAAACTGTCGCCGGTTTAATTGACAGAAAGAGAAATAATCATTAGAATGAAGGATTGTGTAGTATCAACTCCAACCTTTAATTTACGGAGAATATAGATGGCCCTTCAGATACAGGATACCCTGGGCTTGGCCCAAAAAGCACTGGATGTAGTGAAAAGTCGCTACCTTCTTTGCATTCTCATTTCCCAGAGAATTCATCAACTGGAACAGGGTGCTCAGCCGACTATAGATGTTGACTTGGAAGAAGAGTATGCATCACCAAAAACATTTCTTGAATTAGCACTCAGGGAAATCATTGAAGGAAATATGGACCTGGAACAAATCGAAGATGAACCTGCTTAATTTTCTCTCGCCATAATATCACAATCATAGATTTCCCAGACCCCACCGTTGACAGGTAATACTTCTTAAAGGTACGTTTGGCCGGGCCCGGTTTTCTTCCAGATTATTCAATCCAATAAAACAAAAAAAAGCCCGCCTTTCGGCGGGCTTTCCAGTACATATCGCAACTTCCAGGAGCTTAAATTATTTCCTAGAAGGGCAGGTCATCTCTTTTGACCTTACCATCAGCATACATCTTACGAGTACGCTTGGTCATCCAAACAAGCCATCCCTGCAGTCCAACAAACACAACCGCCATGATAGGAGGCATGTAGTACAGAGACTCGGGCAGTGGCGGCTCCAGAATGGTGTAGTACCATGTGGAGATAGCCATATGCTCATCTTTCTCCTTATCATCACCCGCCCATTGGAAAAAAGAGATCGGGATGAATTGCTCTGGAGGAATCTGGACATCCATCTCGCCATCTGTCGTCAAGGCTCTATGAAACAGGATTTTGACGCGCCCCTGATGGAAAATAGAATCGACAACCTTAACGGTCGCTTCCGTTTCTTTCGGCTCCAATGCATCAAATCCCCTACCATTGAACTCATCAACCGTCACATCCAACTGATACCCCTCTTCTTTAGGAGCATTGGTTGAGCTGTAGTCCTTAGGCATGAAAGAAGCCCGCCAGACATCAACCGGCTTCTTGGAATCACCCATGATGAAGTATGGTTTCTCAGCGCCGAACAGATCCTGAAGTTTTGCCGGCCATTGAATAGCAACCGCATCAGGGAATTCAGGGTCACTGGAGAGAAAGCGAAGATGATACTCTACCAGATAATAAAGACCTTTATCTTTATTCCATCTTGAAGAAACCCAAAGGTTATCAACTTTTGGATCAAAGTTACGCTTACCGCGTGTGATCTGACCCGCGAGAGCAATATAATTCTTCCTTGGGTTAACCGCCTTCTCCTCAGAGCGCGCAACAATCAAAGGATCATTATCGCTGGATTGCCACATAGGATCATCAATTTTCTCAGCAATATCACCTTCTGTATAAATGGAACTGATCAAAAAGTCTGGAATCGGCTTACTTGTCAGTTTGTCAATCTTTTTACGCGGACACAGGGAGTTGACGAAAGCCGCCAGTTTCCATCTGTCTTCCACGGTGATTTTCTCCCGGAAGTTCGGCATAGGTGTGCCGTTCAATCCAGTTGAAACTGTTCGGACAACATTGAATGGATCAAAGTGGTTACGTCGTGATCCACGGAAGTTCCAGCACTGTGACCAGTCTGCCGCAAGAATTGGGAATCCCCAGTCGTCTTTCATGGTTGGGTTACCATCACCTCGACCTTCACCACCATGACACTCAAAACACTTGTTGGCCGTGAAAATTTCCTTACCCGCATCAATGGCTTCCTGAGGAACACCTAAATGATAAGGACCTGTTGTTCCCCAGGGATTGCTGCCAAACTCCATGAGTTCAACTTCCTCATCTTCAGCATCATTAAAGTCCCTGTCTTGAACAAGAGTCTTGACGAACTGAATTACCGCCTTGATCTCATCTTCTTTCAGGAACTCGCCCCATGCGGGCATGGCAGACCCGGGAAGACCATTTTTAACTGTCTTGAAAAGATCCTCATCCTTAGGCAACTGTCCAGAGTCTGTCGTACGAATCTTGAACGTCCCTTGGATAAAGTTCCTGGGCCGGGTGAACAAACGATCCGCAGATGGACCATCTCCACCACCCTCAACGCCGTGACACCAGACACAACGCTTGAAATATACCTTCTTTCCCTTCTCCAAAAGGTCTTGTTGCACAGGGTCTGGAATACCGGCAGATGCCGTCCCAACCAGGAGAAACGAAACCATCAGGGCCAGAAGAAATATTAGCTTCTTTCCGGTTTTCATTTTATTGATCATTGTAAATCCCCACTTCTGATATGTTTAAGGTTATTCAGAACCGTATAGTCAAATTAAACTTACTCTCCTACAGCTGACTCATCATCGAAAGTCCTTGGATGCCATCCTGTGTACCAGTACTCGAACAGAATAACTTTCCAGATTTCATCGGTGGTCAGATGCTCCTCCCAGGGAGGCATAGCCGAAGACCAGGGAGTTGATTCATTAGGCAGTCCTGGTCCACCCTTGGATACACGCCAAAACAGGAACGACTCCTGAAGCATGGCAATGGTACCCGGATCAATAAAATTAGCCGGTGTTGGGTTGAATGCGTGAGCAAACATTCCCAATCCGTTCAACTGGTCACCATGACAATAGTGGCAGTTTTGGAAAAAAATCGTTCCGCCCTCAGTCACAAACTTCATGTATTCCTGCTTGTCTGCATCGAGAAAGGGGAAACTATCCTTGTAGTTATCCTGTTCGTCTATGCGGAAAGGGTTACTGATTTTCTCCAGCATATAGGTCTTACCATGAACCTTGGTGGATGCAGGCGGTGCCGGATGAACAGTTCTCAACTCTACAGGCTCAGCAAACTTGGGATAAATGGTTTGATAAGTCGCCCAACCCACTAGAACAGGCAACACCGAGAAAGCAACAATCCGGGCCATCTTATATTCCCCGATAATCGTTTTAACAATCGGTGCCCTGAACTCGCGGAACGTAACAGGGTCCTGACTGATGTAAAGAAAGGTTCCGATCGTCCACAGCATCATGTAGGTGATGAACAGGGTCCAGGGAACATGCGGCGACAGGATATGGTCATAAAAATAAAACCCTAACATCCACACATATAAAGCTCTTAGCGCCATTGCCGGCTTCAACTTCATCCCCACATTGACTATGATGAGGTAAAAGCAGAATAGCAGAAAGTACACATAACGGTTGATCAGCATTGAAGGTTCCGCAGGCTTAAAGATAGGGAACAGCCCGTAATGGAACACCGCCCAGCCGGCTACTGCAAGTATTAAACTGAGAAATGATTTGTTCATTTGTAACGTCTCCTAACGTTTAGCCTTTGGCTTCTGTCTCACTAATAAAGTCCACTATTTTATCAATAGCTTCTACCGACAACATGTTCTTAAAGTTCGCTGGCATCAAGCCGTCGGGAAAAAGCTCGTTTTCAGCTTCATTCATAACAACAAATGCGGAAGGATCAAGAATCGACTCCCTCACATACTCCTTGGTATTGGTTGCTTTGCCCTTATACCGTGGATCTTTGATCCGGCTCGGGGCGTTTGTTTTTTCGTGCAACTTCGGCCCAAGCTCACCCACCGCACCTTCAATACCAGGGATGGTATGGCACAATGGACAGCCCAGCTTATTGATCATTTCCTCAATAGGCTCGGAACCAGTCACAAATAGTGGCTGTTCCTCGTCGTCACCAGACGCTTCTTCTGTAGGCCCATCATCCTGCGATGGCAGAGGAACAGTGACGTTAGAGAAATCTCCTGGGTTTTCAAAAGACTGCAGATAGGCGATAACCGCGTTAACTTCAATCGGACTCAAACTGATCGGTGGCTTGTTAATAACAGGCATCGGACTCTTAAGATCCCCCGCGCCGCCAAAACCCTTAACAACGTAACAGGTCGGACACATCATGGATTCACGGATGTAATCCTCAGCAATCATTCCATCGTGCCCGCCAGCACCCTCCCGGCGGTACTCTTCCTGGATATCTTGAGGTGAACCCTTTATTACTCCAGTAGCAGGCTCTGCTTCACCCACCTTAACAGGCTCATTCATGTAGCGCTCTTCCTTAACACGGGTAGCACCGCGCCCACCAATACCGAAGAGGTTTGGACAACGACCTATATTATTGCCCGCTTCAAATGTATGACAAAGAGGACATTGGCCCTTACCGATAGCTTTCTGACCCGCTACCTGCTTCGCACCAAATATAATAACGCGCCCCATTTCAGCATACTCTTCCATCGTGATTTCACCCACAATGGCAGCGGCTTTTGGCGGCGGATCACTGCGCTGTTGCGGCAACCAGTTAGTGTAGCCCGCAAGCAGAACTGAAATTGTTGTCCACCAGAAAAACGCCCTGATGATGGGAGGAGACTGGGCTTCAATACTCTTGAAAAACACTCCCCAAGCAAGCAACAGGATTAAGACCGTCAATACCATCTTGCCGAAAAAGAAACTGAGTTGCTCACTCTGAATCATACCCATCATGGTAGATGTCTCAATGAACATCACCACAAGAAAGGCACCAAACACACCACCCCAAAAGGTTGTGCTCACATCCTCACGTTCGCGACAGTGCATGATTACGTTTGCAAAAACGTAGAGTGCAAATACCGAGAACGTTATCGCTAGAAAAGTCCATAAAACATCACTTTGCTCTGGAAGCATCCCTCTACTCCTCTCCTTTATGATTCACTATAATTAAAAATTATAATTTGCAAAAATTAAACTTGCATAAGTACAATTTCAAGTTCTTTTTACTGCTGTTGCTGAGCTGGAACTGGAACTGCGTCTGGTGCCTTAGCTTCACCCTTCTTGGCTGTCAGACTGGCCACCCAGAAAACAATAACAAACTGAACCCACACGAAAAGCGTGTTGAAAGTCAGCATTTTACCAGCTTCACCAATCGTCAAGGTGTAGGCATCAACCGAGTTATCACGCAAAACTTCCGTTACATGCCAGAACAGACGAACTGCAGAGCGGATGTAACCCATCAGGCCCATCAACCAGGTGAACGAAATCGCCAGCAGGAAGATAGCATAGGTTCCCACCTTGGACTGCGTACCCCATTTGATATCGCCCATGGACTCTGAGTCCTTGAACATTGAAATATTGATTGCCGTCCCCGCGAACAGGGTCGTCAATGTACTCGTCACCTGAGGCACCGATAGACCCACCCGCTGGTTAGCAGGGAGGAAGTAACCATAAACGCCCAGGAAAATAATATTACATGCCGCGCCGATAAAAATAGCGGTGATCCAGCAGTTACCCACAGTCGCCCACGGAACGGTAATCTTTTTATTGGACCTCTGGTATAGCAAAAAACAGAGGATCGTACAGGTGATCATAAGGTTGACCGCTGTATTCTTGGCAGACATAACCCCGAAGTGACCTACAATTGGATGTTGGGCACCTCCCATTTCTTTAAGCTCTGCCGGGGTCATAACGATCGTATGCGGAGTCATCCACATGGTGAAACATACAATCAAAAGCAGAACCATGTACTTACAATACTTCATATAACGCTGCGACCCCTGAACCCGCGACATACTATTGTGCAGGTAAGAGTTCGCACCGAAAAATAGTAATCCGATCATCACCGCCTGAATGATGAACAACCAGGCCATGATGCCGCCCATCAAAGTAATACCCATCTGCTGACGGAATGCATACACTTCCTTCATCAACCAGTAGCCAGCGAATGGAAGCGGAATGAGACCAAAAATACAGATAAACATCGCGATATAACATACCCAGTCATAATGGGCTCGTTCTTCTTCATTTTTCGCTGTCAGGTAATGATACGCGGCATACGAGCCAACGATACCTCCACCGAAAACGATGTTGCCGAGTATTCTATGAATACCGACTGGATTCCACAATGTGGAGTGGATAACGTGCCAGATGTTACCCAGAAACCTGCCCTGCTCATCAATTCCACCAGGAGCCTGCATGAAGGTCGCCCAGGAATTCGCGAGGTACATGAGAACGGTACCAATAAGGTTGAGTAGCACCGAAATACTACAGTGGACCCATTTCAGGAAACCACCGTCGTTCATCCTGTCCCACCCATAATAATAAACATAGAGAACACCACTCTCCGCCAAGAACATCAGCGCGTAAACGTGCATAACGGGACGAAAAATTGTGGCCATGTATTTAAAGAAACCAGGGAACAGCGTAATAAAGGTAAACAGCAGAACTCCACCGAGGATAGCTGTCCAGGAATACGCCGTCAGACTAACCTTCATCAAGTCATGTGCTAGGCGGTCATACTTCTCAGACATCACAGGATCACTGTCACGGGTCCGAATACCAACGAACTCGATGAGCATACAGAAGATAGGAACCGCGAGAACAAAACTACCAAAATACAGGTGTTGCTGATTCGCTATCCAGAGGATGATTCGGCTGGGAGCAAACTCGTAATTATTGTAGTCATTCTCACCCAATTCAGGGGCAGGAGCACCGCTCACAGGACCCTTAAGGGGATTGCCCTCAAAGTCCTTGTAGAACACATCCTGACTCCACTCGATTTCCGGCTCACCTTCACCTTCAGCGGCCTCTTCTTCAGCCATAACCTCTTTAGCAAAAGCCTGCTCAGCAAATACTTGCTCTGCAAAAGCTTCTTTCGCCGAAGCATCGCCTACCAGCCCGGGCATCGCATACGTCACGAACGCCAGAAACAGAGCGATTGGCAGAATGTTCAAACCTCTAGATTTCCCCAACATGGCTTTGTCCTCCTTTGTGGACCTTCTCATATGAGTTTCCTAACTTTTTTAAATAATTAATCGAAATCGAAATATTCCAAACCTAAATCAAAACTGGTGTCATCTACGTACATAACCGGGCCAACAACAAGCACCGTAGCCCGTCAAAAAAAAACGGCAAAAAAAACACTTATTCAAACCCGCAAAAGCCCTCAGGGTGCCTGTCTCTGCCACACAAGCATGGAGCAGCGGAACTCCACCGCTTCTGCACCCCCTCCACAACCTGCCTTTTTTAAAGGCTTTTAGGTACCACTTCAAAAACCGACCACCACAAGACACACGGCCCCAAAATGGTCCGATTATTTAACACGGGCCGACTTCTCTTGTCAAGACAAAATCGCCCCTGTTTTTCCATCTAAAATAGCCTTCTCTGCTCACCCTTCCGAAGCCCTCCTTGCTCTCAGGTTGACCGCATTGGCGTGAGCGTCCAAATGCTCCATCTCAGCAAGGATTTTGACTGTCGGAGCCGCTTTTTTCAATGCTTCCTGCGAATAGGAGATAATGCTGGTCCTTTTTATGAAATCATACACTCCAAGGGGAGACGAAAACCGGGCTGTCCCGCTTGTGGGCAGAACGTGGTTGGGTCCGGCAAAATAATCACCGATCGCTTCCGGCGTATAGTGGCCAAGAAATATCGCCCCTGCATTTTTAATTTTTTTGGCACAGGCCTGTGGGTCTTTCACCGCCAGCTCCAGATGTTCGGAAGCAATATCGTTGGCTATGCTCACGGCATCGTCCAGTGATTCCACAACAAACAGGCGGCATTGTCTGCTCAAGGATTCTTTAATAATCGACTGCCGACTCAGCTGACTCGTCTGGGCCTCCAATTCCTTCATCACCGCCTGGGCCAATTCTTCGGAGCAAGTCACCAAAACGGGAACGGCCTCTTCATCATGTTCAGCCTGTGATAACAAATCAGCGGCGATGAAATCCGCATGTGCGCTGTCATCGGCTACGATCAGAACTTCGCTGGGGCCCGCAATCATGTCTATATCCACCACACCGAATACCATACGCTTGGCCAACGCGACGTAAATGTTACCTGGCCCCACAATCTTATCCACTCGCGGGATTGTCTTCGTTCCGTAAGCCATGGCACCCACCGCCTGCGCACCGCCCACTTTAAAAATAGAATGAACGCCGGCGATATCTGCCGCAACAAGTGCGTGCGGACTCCATTTGCCCTCTGGGGCCGGACTGCACATCACCACCTTTTCCACTCCCGCCACATCAGCGGGAATCGCGTTCATCAGCACTGAGGATGGATAGGACGCCTTACCGCCGGGAACGTAGATACCTGCCGTCCCCAGAGGCCTTTGACTCTGGCCCAGCAACACACCGTCCTGCTCATACTCCCAGGACTCTGTAATCTGCCGCTCGTGAAATTTGCGGATATTTTCCGCCGCTCGCTTCAGAGCCTCAATCTCAACATCGTTCACCTGACTGTATGCCGAGTCGATTTCCTCGCGCGTCACTTTCATGTTTTCCAATGTGAGTTCGTGACGGTCGAAACGGCTGGTGTATTCCAACAAGGCAACATCGCCCTCGTGTTTTACCCGTCCCAGAATTTCACGAACGACTTCATCATGGGTCACCAAATCAAGGTTGGCCCGGTTCACCAAAGCCTCCAGAGCTGACTGAAAGTTCGAATCCGATTGTTTAATAATTTTCATTTATAAATTCCAAGTTCTTAATCAAATTAAATTGACAATCGACTTAAAAACTTTCGAGTCGATGCCCCTCCCCGCTGACCTGCATCCGCCATTAGCTGGAGATGTGTTTGGAGAAATTTTAAATCTTCCGGACGGTCCACATCGTACCAGACGGGTAGAAGTTCCAGAGATGCTCCATCAATAGCTTCCAGTTTGGCCCGGGTTTCTGCCAACACGGTATCCCCGCCCCAGGCAATGCCATCAAACAAGTTAACCAGTTGCCCCTTCATGCCAATCAGGAAATACCCGCCATCGGCACTGGGTCCGAGAACAACATCCCGTTCTGAAGTGAACGCCTGCCTTATATAAGCCACTGGCAAACTGGGGCTGTCCGAGCCTATGATAACCACCCGCTTATAGCCGTCCTGAAACCGGGCGGAAAACGCGTTACGCATCCTCTCGCCCAGATCTTTCCCCTCCTGCAAAAAAACAGTGATCGACAAAGAAGGATCCAGTCGCTCGAAGTAGCCCGAAAGGTTTGATGGGTATATTCCGGCAAAGCGATCCGCCGACTCCACCTCACATATCTTGTCGAGGCTATCGGCAAGAAAACAAGTATACAAGTCGCAAGTGGTTCGCGGGTCCAGAAATGGATTCAGACGGGTTTTCACCTGACCTTCTACAGGGTCGCGGGCAAAAACAATCAAAGCATTTTCGTTTTGTTTTCCCATACGGCTCGTTGTTTTCCGATGAATCAATCACCAGGGGAAAGGACAGGCTACCCACAAATCGTTTGACTCCCTGTTCCAAACCCAATAAAATTTACTCTAGTTAGAGTCATCACCCCATTTTTCAAGAGGATCAAGCCATTCTTTCCGAGTTGGACGTTTCGCTATTCTACTGGATCAACACGCATTTTCAATCCCGAATATTCCTGAAATTCATGCAGTTCATTTCCATCAAGCAGAATTTTATCTGGCCCGGAATTGCCTGCCTCGCACTCGTTCTATGGCTGAAAAGGATGCGGGGACTGGCATTGATTCTGACTGCAGGCATAGCGGTGGCGGTCTCCGATTCCCTTGGAGCTTTGCTCAAAGATTGGATCGCACGGGACAGGCCTTGCCATGCCCTCCCGAACTTAAAAGAAATTGCCAGTTGTTCCAATAGCTTTTCATTCCCCTCAAACCACGCGATAAACTCTTTCACCGTCGCCACGACCATCTCTCTGGCCTATAAAAATTTCGCTTTTCTTCTATATATTATAGCCTTACTAATAGGTTATTCGAGAGTGTATCTCGGTGTACATTATCCAACAGATGTTCTGGCAGGGGCCTTATGTGGTATCTTAATAGGCTATGCAGGATATAAGCATGTCTATCTCACGATGATAAAAATTCTGAAAAACAGGTTCCCAGCCACAATAGACCATGAGTGCGCCGAAACAAAATTTTCTGATCGTTAAGTTAAGCTCTATAGGGGATATTGTACACGCCCTGCCCTTCCTGCGGACTCTGCGGAAACATCACCCAAAGGCCCATATCTCGTGGATGATTGAGGAACGCTTTCATGAGTTGATCAAACATAACCCGGACCTTGATGAAGTGATCCCGGTGCGCATCAAACACTGGCGCAAAAATATAAACGCCGATTCATGGCGCGAAATATCCAAAACAAGGCAATTATTGAAAGATCGTAAGTTCGACTGGACCTTCGATCTGCAAGGACTCATTAAAACGGGAGTCATTGCCCGAATGACAGGCGCACCGAACAGGGCTGGATTTCACCGCAATAATTGCCGGGAAAAAATGAACGCTTGGTTCAATAATCGTCACAGCAAATACGTTCCTCCCGGTGGACACGTGACAGACCTTTGCCTGTCGCAACTCTCTGTTATGGGAAACTTTCTGGCACAGGCGGAGTTCCCTTTAACCATTCTCGCCGAAGATGAACAAGTTGCCAAAACTTTCATGCAGGAAAATCCGGAACTCAAAACCAAACCTGTCGCCGGGATCAATCCGGGAGCCGGGTTTCCCACCAAACTTTGGAGCCTGGAGCGATACGCCGAACTTGCCGATCGACTGGTGAGTGAAATGGGATTTAACATTCTTCTCACCTGGGGGCCGGGAGAAGAAGACATGGTCCGGGAAATTGCCTCCATGATGAAACAAAAATCGTGGACGGCCCCTGCGACGACCATCGCGCAGTCTATCGGACTCTACAAAAAACTTTCCCTGTTTGTGGGAAGCGACTCCGGACCGTTCCATCTTTGCGCCGCGCTGGGGGTCCCAACTGTCTCGGTGTGGGGACCGACTCACCCTGACCGCAACGGGGCCTACACAAAAAATCACCGGGCGCTGTATCATGAGCTACCCTGTAGTTTCTGTTGGAAACGGCAGTGCCCGCTGGGAACGTTGGAGTGCATGGACAAAGTAACCGTACAAAACGTATTTGATGCGACAAAAATATTAGCCTCCGAGCACATTAAAATGTTAGCTTCAACTTGACATTTATTCCACTAAGCAAGAGGTAACCCAATGGCATTCGATAAAGAACTTTTGGATATTCTGGTTTGTCCCAAATGCAAGGGAGACTTGAAACTAACATCTAAAGAAAAAGGCCTGACCTGCAGCACTTGCAAACTTGAATATCCCATTCAAGATGATATTCCTATCATGCTTGTCGACCAGGCTAACCCGACAACCTAATCATCCTGTAGCTCCATAGCGCACACTCAATGGCCGAACTGGCTCGCAAAATAGAACGCACCGCAAAAAAATTCTTATGGTCTGCCATCGGGCTGGTTTCCGGCAGGAAAAGTCCGCTTTCGCTTCCCATGGACTTTACATCTGCCCGCTCGGTGCTCGTGATAAGACCTGACCGGTTGGGAGATGTTGTGCTGTCGACACCCATTTATGAATCGATCAAAAAGACGTTTCCGCACCTTCGAGTAAGCGCTCTGGTAGACCGCGCCAATGTTTCCATCCTCGCCGATAATCCGTATATAGACGAAATCATTTCGTTTGATTCCGAAAACCCCGGCGCCGTTCTTGGAAAACTCCGACGCAACCGGTTCGATGTTGTATTCGTTCTCAATAAAAAGTTCAGCGCCACCGCTTCGCTGATTGCTCTCGCCAGCAAAACAAAGTACCGAGTAGGATACGCACACGATAAAACAGACTGGCTCTACGATGTGCGTTTATCAGCGGACACTCCACCACGCCATGAGAGCTTGAACAATCTTGAGTTACTGCGTCACGTGGGAATAACGCAGATCGTTGAACCACCTCGGCTGTACTTCAACGAAAATGAAACGCAGAAAATAGAAACGGTACTGGGGGAATCACGTCAGCACCCTGATCGCCCGCTGGTGCTCATCAAACCGGGAACCCGTGTCGCGGAATGGGGATGGAAACTGGATAACTTCCGCAAAGTGGCGGAACAGTTATCCAACTCGCAAAAAGCGGAAGTCCTATTCATCTGCGGGCCGGGTGAAGAAGCGATAATAGACAGCCTCAGCGGAGGAACGCAAATCAAGATAGGCCGACTGCCAATCCTTTCCATCAAAGAGCTGGCGCTGACCATAAAAAAAAGTGATTTGCTGTTTTGCAATCATACTGGCATTATGCATCTGGCATCGGCAGTAGAAACTCCGGTCGTAGCAATCTTCAAGCACGGAGAAACAGCGCGATGGGGTCCGGTCCATACAAGACACGCCCTGCTCGAAGAGCGTGACCCGGATATACTTTCACCAGAAACAGTGCTTGAAAATATTTTCCTGTTGCTCGGGTAAACAAATCGTTGCTCTTGTATATTAAAATCCCACCCAGCCTCCCCTTGGTAAGAGGAGGAGTAAAATAACCCCCCTCCTTACGAAGGAGAAGTTAGGGGAAGTTTATTAAAAATCTCAAAGGAACTCTTCACAATGACCGACTCCACCCGCCAGCAATCAAACTCTTCTTCAACCGCAATGAAGGGACTGGTCTTCGACGAGTCGCTCCTGTTTGAAATGGGTTCACCGGGACGCGCCGCTTATTCACTTCCAAAAAGCGACGTACCCGAAGTTGAGGTTGGAGCATTACTGCCGGAAGGTGAAATTCGCGATCCTATCAAAAATTTTCCAGAACTGACGGAACTTGATGTTGTGCGGCATTTCACAAGACTCTCGCAATGGAACTTCAGCATCGACACCAATTTTTATCCGCTCGGTTCCTGCACTATGAAATACAACCCGAAAATCAATGAAGTCACCGCCGCTCTTCCCGGATTCACCCAGCACCACCCGTACACACCCGAAGCGCTTTCGCAGGGCAGTCTTCAACTCATGTTTGAACTACAGGAATACCTGAAGGAAATCAGCGGTATGGCCCATGTGACTCTGCAACCTGCCGCTGGCGCACACGGTGAACTGGCGGGTATGCTCATGATTCACGCTTATCTGGCGAAGCAGGGAGTGCAACGAAAAAAAATCATCCTACCCGACTCCGCACACGGAACCAATCCAGCCAGCGCGGCTTTGTGCGGCTACAGTGTTGTCCAGATACAATCGGACGAACGCGGCCTGATCGACCCGGCGAAACTGGAATCGATGATGGATGAAGATACCGCCGCGATCATGCTGACCAATCCGAACACACTGGGAATGTTCGAAACAGATATCATGAAAATCACCGAGATCGTTCACAACAAAGGCGGGCTGGTCTACTGTGATGGCGCCAACCTGAACGCGGTGATGGGAAAAACCAAAATGGACGCTATGGGGATCGATGTTCTGCATTTCAATCTGCACAAAACATTTTCCACACCCCATGGCGGCGGCGGACCCGGTGCCGGCCCGGTGGGAGTCATCGATAAACTCGAACCCTATCTTCCGGTACCCGTCATAGAACACACAGATGGAAGATACAAACTCAATTCAGATCGCCCGGACAGTGTCGGCAAGATGAAAGCCTTCTTTGGCAACTTCGGCATCCTCGTTCGGGCTTACACCTACATCCGCTCACTCGGACCTGAAGGAATTAAACTGGCGGCGGAAATGGCGGTACTCAATGCCAATTACATCAAGGCATCCCTGCAAGAGCAGTATCATTTGCCTTATGACGGACCCAGCCTGCACGAAGCGGTGTTCAACGACAAGCACCAACTCAAACATAAAGTGAGCACCATGGACATCGCCAAAATGCTCATTGATTACGGATTCCATCCGCCCACTGTTTATTTTCCATTGATCGTGAAAGGCGCGTTGATGATTGAGCCAACGGAAACTGAATCAAAGGAAACCATTGATGGATTTATTGAGGCCATGAAAGACATCGCCAGACAGGCCGAATCCAGTCCGGGAATATTCCACGATGCGCCGTATATGCCAGTCGCCTCCCGCCCCGACGAAACCACCGCCGCCCGTAGCCCTAAACTCAGGTGGAAACCCGGCGCTTAGGATAAGGAGTCAGGCAACTGAACGGTTCACCATCGACCTCGATGGCAAGCTTTGCTTGAGGATGGTAGAAATCAAGGACATACTGACTCACACCAAACTGTCGGCGAAATTTAAACCCACTCGGTTGTTTTCCTCGCAACTGTTGCCATAGCAAAACCTCAGCTTTAGGCATTTGCTTCCGAAGCTTTCTTCTCTTTTCCTTTTCGGTAGTTTTGTTGAATATTTTTGTCATGATATTTATCGGCCTCACCCAATCTCCCCTTGGCAAGGGGAGGGGTTTTAATATTCCCCCCCCCCTTACGAGGGAAGGGCTAGCGGAGGTTATAAAAAAAGTGTCTGGATGAGCAGGAGGACGAGTGTGGTGATGAGAATCGCGCCGATGAGGTTCAGTGCAAACCCGGCGCGGGTCATGGCGGGTATGGTGACCCATCCACTACCGAACACAATGGCATTCGGCGGCGTTGCCACGGGCAACATAAACGCGAACGATGCGGAAAGAGTCGCGGGTAACATGAGCAGTAAGGGATGAAATCCTGCCGCCACTGCCACCGCCCCCATCACCGGCAAAATCATAGTCGATGTCGCGGTATTGGATGTCAGCTCGGTTAAAAATGTGATGCCGAGACACACGGCCAATACCACGGCCCATAATGGGAACGCTGATAACCCCGTCAATTGATCGCCGATCCAGCCGGACAATCCGGTTTTGGTGAACCCGGAAGCCAGAGCAAATCCACCGCCAAACAATAAGAGAATTCCCCAAGGCATACGGGTCTCTACGGTATGCCAGTCGAGCAGAAAAAACTCACGCTCGTTATTCACCACCTCTCCTTTGCCAAATTTAACGGGAAGGAGCATCAGCAAGATACCCATGATCATCGCAACGGTGGAGTCGTGAAGCATTTCCGGATTCGGGAAGAGACTCGACCATCCGGGAATGGTGATTGAACCCAACTCGAGGGGTTTGCGAAAAACCCACATGAACGCGGTCGCGGCAAAAACGCAGGCGACCATTTTTTCCGGTCGGGAAATTTTCCCGAGGGCGATCAGTTCCTGTTGAATGACATTTCCGTTATCTTTGGCGAATTTGATCCGGTCCAATTTAATCGGCGAGACAAATCGACAAAGATAAATCCATACGATGGGAATAAAAATGATGACCACGGGAACTGCCATCGTCATCCATTCGACAAAACTTATTTCCGGATTCTCGGGATAAAGATTTTTATAGAATCCGGCAAAAACAATATTGGGCGCGGTGCCGATGAGTGTACCGACTCCGCCAATGCTGGCGGCGTAGGCCAACCCCAGCATGAGGACGAGTCCCAGGCTGGCAGCAACCTGATGCTCGGTGGCTTCATCGTGTCTGCCATCCAGAGTAGACTGCGCGGCGACCTGCCTCACCACCGCTATCCCAACGGGAAGAAGCATCATGGTGGTCGCGGTGTTGGAAATCCACATGGATAGAAACGCCGCCGCCGTCATGAATCCAAGGACGATGCGGTCAAGTCCGGTCCCAATCAGGTTGATGATCCACAATGCCAGGCGTTTATGAAAATTCCATTTCTCCATCGCCAGAGCGATCATGAATCCACCAAGAAAAAGAAATACAAAATGGTTCGCGTAATTGGGCGCGACCTGTTTACTCGACATGATTCCAAGCAAAGGAAAAAGAATCAGAGGAAGGAGCGCGGTCACGGCGATGGCCGTTCCTTCGCCAATCCACCAGCAAGCCATGAGCGCGGCGATCGCCAGGAGGCGTTGCCCAGAAGGAGTCATCCCTGCAGGTAAGGGCATGAGCAGGATGACTGAAAAAAATATCAGCCCGCCAATGAGCACAGCTACTTTGCGTTTGAATAGAGATTGCGAATCGACCACACAGCCCCCTGAGTAAGGAAACATAATTATTCCCCCTCATTCTAACCTTCTCTCCCCTAAAGGGGACGTACCGGCCTCAAGGGGAGAAGGAACTTTTACTCCCTCTCCCTCGATGGGAGAGGGACGAGGTGAGGGTAATTTAATCCTCAACTGCGCTGGTTATACGATTTACTCTGCCAAGATTCAAGAGCGGAAATGGGAAGGTTACTGGGCGAGAATTTTATCGAGTCCGGTAGTGGCAACGACATGTGTGTCCATCCCCAGTTCCTGAGGCGAGTATCCCAGGGCCAAGGCCACCAGTTGCGGCAAATGCAGGATGGGAACGGAATAACCTTTTTTATTCATCTTTTGGATTTCCGGCTGGTACGCATCGAGACTGAGGTGACACAAGGGGCATCCTGTGACGACACAATCCGCTCCGCTGTCAATCGCATCTATGAGAGCGTTGCCTGCCATATCATGCGAGGCATCTTTGTTCATCATGATGATGGGGAATCCGCAACACTTGGTTCTGCTGTCATAGTAAACAGGAGTCGCGCCCAGGATTTCAAAAATCTCTTCCATCCCGGTAGGGTCATCCGTGTTGTCATACAAGGACAGTTCTGACGGACGCAGAACATAACAACCGTAGAAAGCCGCTGTCTTTAGTCCGGTAAGCGGACGCTTCACTTTTTCCCGCAGAAGTTTTAAACCTTCCTCAGTGCCGAGCACATTGGCGAAGTGTTGAACTTTTATTTTCCCGCCAGCGTAATGGTGCCCGCCTTCTTTAAGCACATTGTTTACTTTCTCCTTGTAGCCGGCATCGGTATCGACATGGCATTCCGTTTTTTTCAATATTCCCTGACAGGTCGAGCAGATGGTGACAAGGTCGAGGTTCTGTTCCTCAGCGATGGCAAGGGTACGCGCGTTCAGGGCGTCTGCCAGAAGCGGATTTTTCTCAGACACCACACCGGCGCCACAACAGGCGGCACTTTTCATTTCGACGAATTCGATACCGAGTCCTTCAGCAGACTTCATGGTCGAAAGCATAAGTTCGCGGGTAGCGCCTTTAGCCACACATCCTGTAAACAAGGCAAATTTCATTACTCGTCAAGCTCCATATAAATCCGTTTCACGTCCTCGACATCGTCGATAGACTTATGAAAAATCGGAGGATTTTTTCCTTTAAAAAACATACGCAACCCAACCGGGAGGAGATCAAACAATCCTTTAATATTAAAGATCCCCACCGATTCAACGGGAATAATGTTTTCGTTGAGACTGCCGCTGGATTTAACGGACTTGGTAAACGACAATGCGTGACGCGCTCCGTTGTTATTGGTAACACCCTGATCCAGCGCAACGGTCATGATTTCTTTAATACGATGAAAAGGCTGCGCCGGTTTAGGGCAACGCTCAACACATTCCGCGCAGTGGGTACAATCCCATATCCCGCCTGGTTTACTCAAATCTCTTACCCGCTCAAGAGTTTTTCCGTCACGCGAGTCCTGCACAAAGCGTTGAGCCTTGGCAAGCGCCGCCGGACCGAGAAAGTTGTCATCTACTTCAAGCACGTTACAATCGGAATAACACGCGCCGCACATGATGCAGGTACTTGAATCGTCTATGAGCCTGAACTGCTCCGGCGATTGTTTCCTTTCTTCCTTCGGCGCTTTCTCATTAGGTTGCAGGTAAGGATTGATCTTGTCGATTTTATCCCAGAAAGGTTTGAAATCGACCGCAAGATCTTTGATCGGTTTCATGTTGCCCAAAGGTTCCAGAACAATCGTATCGTCGTCTTTGACCAGATGGGCGCCTTGTCGCTGGCAAGCCAGCAGGGAATGACCGTTTGCTTTCACCGCGCAGGACCCGCATATAGCACTGCGGCAGGACATTCGGTAGGTGAAACTTCCGTCCAGCGTCCACTTGATTTCATTCATACAATCCAGAAGCGTCATGCCATCTTTGATGTCCAGTTTAAACTCCTCGTAATAGGACTCAGGCTGTTTTTCCGGATTGTATCGTTTGATTCTAAATGTGGCCATTAGTACGTTCTTTCCGCAGGTTGATGTTTCGTTATCACAACCGGCTTGTATTTAATTTCTACCCCATCGTCAGTCGGATAAACCAGGCTGTGTTTCAGGAAGTTCTGATCATCACGTTTCGGGAAATCGGTTCGATGGTGCCCGCCACGACTTTCATTTCTGGCCAGTGCGGCTGTGGCGATTACTTCTGCCATTCCCAGCATGTTGCCGAGTTCGATGATTTCATAAATTTCTGTATTAAAAACCTTCCCCTTATCAGTGACCTTACCCTTTTTATAACGCTGACGGAGATTTTGAATGGTTTCAATACAAACTTTCAATCGATCCGCATCACGAAACACACCACAGTTTTCAGTCATTATCGTTTTCATTTCGTTACGGATATCGTTATAGCATTCACCGCCATCCTGCTGGAAAATATCCTCAAACAATTCGAGCACTTTGGTTTTTTCATGACTTTCATTGACGGGAGCGTGACTGACAGTCTTTGCATATTCCAAAGCCACCTTCCCTGCACGTTCCCCAAAGACCACTGCGTCCAGAAGAGAGTTTGTTCCCAGGCGATTTGCACCATGAACCGAAACACAGGCGCACTCGCCAGCGGCGAAGAATCCTTTAACAGGTGTTCCCTCTGCATCGCTGATCACCTGCCCAAACTTATCCACAGGAATACCGCCCATCGAATAGTGGGCTGTGGGCTGGATAGGTAAAGGATCGGTAATACAATCGACACCGATGAAGTCTATCCCCAACTGGCGAATCTGCGGCAGACGTTCCATGATGCGCGCTTTGCCCAAATGTCTCAGGTCGAGATGAATAATATCTTTCCCATCGACACCGCGCCCGGCATCCATTTCACTTTGCTCGGCGCGTGCCACAATATCTCTCGGTGCCAGTTCCATTCGCGAAGGCGCGTATTTTTCCATAAATCGCTCACCCTTGCCGTTGAGCAGGTAGCCTCCCTCGCCTCGCGCCGCCTCGGAAAACAATATTCCCTGCCGGTAGAGTCCGGATGGATGGTACTGAACAAATTCCGCATCCTCAATCGGGATGCCCGCCCGGTAAGCCGACATGACGCCATCAGCTGTACCCGCAAAAGCGTTTGATGTAATATTAAATACCCGTCCATAACCTCCGGTTGCGAAGATAACCGCTCGGGCCTGCATGACTTCTACCGCGCCTGTACGGATATCGCTAACCACGATTCCACTGCACCGGTCGCCATCAAGAATCAGCGAATGCATGTACCATTCAGAATATATTTTGACAGATTTCGCACTTTTCAAAAGTTGTTCGTGCAAGGCATGAAGAATCGCGTGACCCGTACGATCCGCTGAAAAACACGCGCGGGGTTTGGAGTGTCCGCCGAAACTGCGTTGCGCGATTTTCCCATTGGGAGTACGGCTAAAGACACAGCCTAAATGTTCCAATTCATATATGACAGAAGGCGCGGCTTTGACAAACTCCTCGACCGCATCCTGATCGTTAAGAAAATCGCCTCCCTTAACCGTATCGTAAAAGTGCTCTTCCCAGCTATCGGGTTCAGAATTCCCGAGCGAGGCGGCGATTCCTCCCTGTGCCGCTCCTGAGTGGGAACGAGTGGGATACACTTTACTCAAAACCGCTACGTCCAGATCTTTGCAAACTTCCAAAGCGGCCCGCATACCTGCCAGACCGGAACCTACAATGACAACATCATGTTTAATCAATATGGACCTCTTTCACTCTATTTTCGTTCAAACTCCCAGTTGAAAAAACCCATACCCCGGTCTGTCGTTCCCCGTTTTCAAATCAAGTTCTATCATGATAATCAATCCTTTAGAAGAAAAACGGGTCAGCATCTGGGAATACTCAAATAACCGGCGGGGATAATCGATAACCTGTACAATTGGTTATAAATGAAGGAGGTATTGAATCATTTTCAGGCACAAATTGTCAAGAAAAATGAGTTTCCAGTTGCAAAACCGTAAAGACAAACTATAATAGCTGAGGGGTTTAAAATCCTTAACTTATTGTATTGAAAACACCTGCCTTATCTCTTTATCTTTCGCGGAAACTCAATACTTCCCTTCCCACAACGTGGTGTAATCATTGGATCAGATCGAGTTTGAATCTTTACCTATTCCCGAGCCTGTTTTAAAAGGTATTCGAGACGCGGACTTCAAATACTGCACTCCTATACAAGGAAAAACCCTGCCGTTATCCCTGACCGGTAAAGACGTTGCAGGACAAGCCCAGACCGGGACCGGCAAAACAGCCGCTTTCCTGATCACCCTATTTACCCGACTGCTGAAAAATCCAAAACTAAAACCTTCAGGGAAAGTAACCCCGCGAGCCTTGGTCATCGCTCCCACTCGTGAACTGGCAAGACAAATTGATATCGATGCAAAAATTCTGGGCGGACACTGTAACTTCCGTACTCTCTGTATCTATGGTGGAATGGATTACGATAAGCAGCGCAACGAAATCAAGGCCGGTGTCGACATCCTTATTGTCACACCCGGAAGAATCATCGACTACTACAAACAAAAACTGTTCAGCCTGAAAGAACTGGAAGTGCTGATCGTGGATGAAGCGGATCGCATGTTTGACATGGGGTTCATTATGGACCTGCGCTACCTGTTCAAAAACTGTTCCCATTACAGTAAACGTCAGTCCATGCTGTTCTCGGCCACGCTCAATTACCGGGTTATGGAGTTAGCCTACAATCACATGAATAATCCGGTGAAGGTAATGGTAGAGCCGGAAAAAGCAGTGGTCGATGAAATAACGCAACTGTTGTATCACGTTGGACTGCATGAAAAGTTCAACCTGCTACTCGGCCTTCTGAAAAAGGAAGCCGGAGAGAAAGTTCTCATCTTCTGCAATACCAAAATGTGGTCAGAACAACTGGAAGCGCTACTCAAGCATAACGGTTATGTGGCCGCACAGATCAGCGGTGACCTGCATCAGAAAAAACGCATCCGCGTGCTGGACAATTTCAAATCAGGCGAACTGGATATTCTCATCGCGACCGATGTGGCATCACGGGGAATCCATGTCGATAACATAACGCATGTTATCAACTACGATGTCCCCCAGGACCCGGAAGATTACGTTCACAGAATAGGACGAACAGCACGGGCGGGCGCCAAAGGCACGGCGATCACTTTGTGCTGTGAAAACTATGCGCTTCATTTGGAACGTGTTGAGAAATATCTTAAAGATAAAATTCCGGTAGAGTGGGCCGAAGAAGAATTATACCTGCCGGCAAAAGAAGGCGGACCCCGTCCTCTTAAAAGACGCCCCCCCATGAAAGCCGCTGGCGGACGCAAACCAGGCGGCAAACCACGCAATGGCAACCAACCCAGGGGCCGAAGCGGCAACCGCCGCCCATCCTCTAGACCACAACGTTAATGTTAAATAAAAAGACAACACCAATAGTGTTGTCCTGACCCCAGGCGAACTGTTCGTTAGTTTTGTGACAAAGTCGGATGAAGCTCTTGCCATCCTCTACGAAGTACTCGAACGGCTGAGCGCAAAAATAGAATCAACAAGCCAAACGCAACGATAAGATCAGGCCAACCCGATCCAAACATCCATACCGCGAACGTGGTCGCTATCACGGCGAGCCCTTCACTCACATCGTTACGCGAGCATTCCCATGCCGAGGTCATGTTCACATCATCATCCCTATACGGCGTTAACAGCCAGAGGCATAGTGAATTCGCCCCCAAGTTCAGGAGTGCGGCGATTCCCATTGCTTCAACAATCGGTATTTCGGAATGCATTATTCGCCAGCCAATCTGAAAAGCCACCGCAAGTGCGGCACAAAAGATCAGCATCCCTTTAAACAGGGCAACACGCGCTTTTGCAACGCCACTTGCTCCGACCACCATCAAACTAAGCGCGTATGTCATTGCGTCACCAAAATTATCTAACGCGGCAGACAACAGGGATGAAGATCCACTGAAGATCGCAAAATAAACCATCATCAGGAAGGTTGCCGTATTGACCACGAGGACGATAATCAGAATACGACGTTGTCTAGCGTGCAGTGCGGCAACATCAACATGACCTTGGCAACAACTATCACTCATAGACTGAGATTCCATACTCGGAGGTTAAAAATATTGTACTGCCACAAACCGTGTCGCCCTGAGCAAACATCTGTGGCTTAATTCACTCCCTCCGCTATTTTTTTTTCAACCCTTCTTCAATAATAGCGTTGATCTCATCAAGGACTATCTTTGGATCGATGTTGTGCATTTGCGCTGTTTCTTCGACCGATTCAAAGGTCTGCCCCGGACATGAGAAACACCCTTCTCCATAATGTTTTTCAAAAACCGATTTAGTCGCTGGGTAAACTTTGATCAGACTCCCGACCATTGTTTCCGCCTTACAGGTTTCCCCTTGGAAAATCTCTTTTCCTGGGTTTTTATTCTCTGCTTCTTCACCTTTATTTGAACTTTCTGGCATGGTCGGGCTCGTAGACGATCCAAAAACGGCGGCATTCAGTTTGATGAGAAACTCTGCCATATCGACATTGTGTTTTTCGCAGGCCTTCTCTATGGAAACATATTTGGCAAATGTTTTTCGCGCCGCAGGGTTGGCTAGGGAGTCAAAACCGCTTTCAAGAAAAACCGCCATGGACTGTGGAAATTCATCAAGCACCGCGCCGACTTTCATATCACCTGTAATCTGCTTAACAGGTTCAGGTTCGCCTTTGGGCGCCATCAGCACAAAGAACAGGTTATAAAACATGAAGACCAACGCCAACGCGGTGATCAGGGCGAACAAAACAAACAGCCAGTGCAAAGCGCCTTCCTTCCAGTTGCCTCCTGCCGCATGGGTGGACACCATCCCTACGAGTCCTATATTCTGCAAGTAGAAATGATACTTCATCCCATTGGGCCAAGGAATGGTGCGGGCGCTGAATCGGGGAAGCACATGATAGGCGACACCTGCAATCATCATCGTCATAAACCCGAGCAGGTTGATATGAATGTGCACAAACCTCATGCGTGCGCTCAAAGTCGGATCTATGCTCATAGCGACTCCCAACAACACACCCATCAGGATATAAATCAGACCCGCTTGGATAAATCTCTTGGGATAGTTTTCCACTCACTAATTCCTTACAAAAGTTCTTATCTACCGCGAAAACCTAAGGCCTTTGCGGTTAGATAGTTACAAGTCTATTGCTCGTAGGTTCTGCCACGCCATTCAGTCTTTCCGAAAAATACTATTTGCGCCATCGAATTCAGCATAATTGCCGACATCATAATCGCGCCCAGTGGAAAAAGAAACACGTTTCTCCTTCCCAGATTTAACTGCTGACACAATACCACTCCTGTGACCAGGGTGAGCATGAGCCCGAACAACGAACCTCCGATCCACATCTCTCCCGTGCCAACCCACAAATTACCTATCACCACAAGATACGGGGTCAGAACAAAACAAAGGATCACGCCTACATAATAGAGCGTTCTCGTGACTGAACCTTTCATCGCCAGAAACATGTTCTTGCGCCAGCCGAGCCAAATCTCCTCCAGCGAATGATACATACGGATTGAAAACAAACTTTTCCCATCCGCGACCAACATGGAAAGTCTGTTAAGCTTCGCGTTCTTCGCAAGCATGACATCTTCCAGAACTTCCGTGCGGACACTGAGGTGCCCTCCTATGCGCTGATAGGACTCCTTTTTGAACAGGAGAAAAGCGCCGAATCCCATAGCGCTACCATGATTCGGACTATTAACTTTTCTGAACCGTGTGAGAGCGGCGATGAATCCGAAAATGACGGGCTGAACCGCCCGTTCCCAGAACGATCCAAATACTGCCGCCGGCATGAGCGTCAGCAAATCGAGGTCTCGGGAAATCAGGGTGTGCATGGCAGATTTCAGCGCGTACGGCTGATAGATGAGGTCGGCATCGGTGAACAACAGGTACTTGCCCCGCGATTTCTTATACGCCTGATACAACGCGTAAGGTTTTCCCATCCAGCCCGATGCCAACTGCTCTCCGGGAATAAATACCAGATTCGGATATTGCGCTTTCATCGAGTAAACAATTTCCGCTGTCTCATCGGTTGAGTTGTCATCGACAACGATCACCTCAAACTCCGGATAATCCTGTTTCAACAATGACTCGACGCAGGCTTTAATATCTCGTTCCTCGTTCCGAGCAGGAATACAGACTGTCAGGTAAGGATAGGACGCAGATTCTTCCGCAACTGGCTCCACCTTGACAAGGTAGACCATGTTGACAGAAAGGTAAATCACCACAAAGATAATTAGTAGCAATTGAAAGATAGTGACGAGAGTCATAGGAGTTTCAGAATTTCCCCAACGCAGATAGAGAGGCACCTCTCCAAGAGAAGCACTTCCTCAATTGATTCAACTAATCAAGATGGTAGTTTAAGAAACAGGGACCGTCAAGAATACCTGTGAAATCTCCTCAATCAATAAGCCTGTAAAATCGCCGGAAAAAGGTTATAAAACCGGGTTTATGTGTTATGATAACTCATTGATAAATAAAATTTTATTAAACCATGCGCATTTACTTCCCAATTTTTTGCAAAATAACAAGCGGAGCCCTTCTCACTCTTACCTGTGTTCTTGCGTTCGCCGGACTTCTCTTGCATGGAACAATGGCAGAAGCACTGTGCATAAAAGATAAAAAAGCGAACCTCCGCCAGGGTCCAGGCAAACATTACGAAAAGTTGTGGACCGTTTTTAAATACATGCCATTTAAAAGACTGAAACGAAAAGGCGGTTGGCTCAGAGTGCAGGATCTGGACGGCGATATTTACTGGGTGTATAGAAAACTCACTACAGAAAAATATAGGTGCGCAGTTATTAAAAACAATAAAAC
>Ga0208411_1000424_pt1 | contig 33023 bp, 28 predicted proteins | sample ETN01SmetaG_4_FD_185793 | JGI IMG/M metagenome (GOLD analysis project Ga0208411, IMG submission 185793) | Marine microbial and viral communities from oxygen minimum zone, Eastern Pacific Ocean - ETNP2014F12-01SV261 (SPAdes) (version 2) | ecosystem: Environmental > Aquatic > Marine > Oceanic ... | reverse complement strand
TCTTTCCTGGGCAATCTGTGATAGGACCGGACCGACCATTCTGCATGGCCCGCACCATGGTGCCCAGAAATCCGCTAGAACCCATTCATCGCTCTTTGTTGTTACATCAAAGTCTGTGTCACCAGTATCGACAACCTTGCCCATTATGCCACCCAACCTAATCCATTGTTTACCATCCTATCAACATGTGTGTTGTTGGTTAGTTTGTATTAGAAGGGATTGAGAACCCTTACCCCTTCGCAATCAATGAGGCGAGTATGGAAATTACACCTAGCATACTTACGGCAGACTTCTGCAGGTTAGGCGAAACCATCGATGAGGCGATAGAGGCTGGAATTGGTTGGTTGCACATGGACGTCATGGATGGGAATTGGGTCGTCAATCGCACAATCACCTTTGGACCCGCATTGATCAAATCAGTCAGAGAAAGAGTTGGCCCCGCGGTGTTCATTGATTGTCACCTGATGATAACAAATGCCGAGGAGACGTGGGAGCAATATGCAAATGCCGGAGCCGATATGGTAATTGCACATTTCGAGGCAGTCGAGGATTTTCCAAAACTGATTTCTGATTTGCACGGTTCAGGAGTTAAATCTGGATGCGTGATTAACCCCGACACCCCAATTGACGGACTTCTCCCTTTCCTTCCTGAACTTGATTTAGTTCTGGTAATGTCCGTAGTCCCTGGAAAGGGGGGCCAATCTTTCATCCCCGAAGTAGAGGGAAAGGTAAGATTACTCCGCGAGGCAATTGACTCTCAGATTGAAAATGGCGGTAGAGAGACAAAACTGATGATAGACGGAGGGATAAAAGATTACAATGCGGCATTGGTATCCGAATGGGGAATCGATATTGCAGTAGTTGGATCAGGACTAATCAACAACGAAGCATCAATCCGCGAAAATCTCATTTCCATCACAAACTCTCTCGAAATGTAACTTATATGTGAACCACTTCTTCCAAACTCAATGGTCACAGTTGAGTGGATGAGGCAAGAGATTCTCAAGGTCGTTCCCGATGCCATGGTCGAAGCGACCGATTTGCACGGATCCGGTGACCACTTCCATGTAAGAGTGACATCAGAAAGCTATGAGGGGGTATTGCCACTTCAGAGGCAGAAACCAATACTGAATCACTTCAAGGAGTACATTTCCAACAACACCGTCCATGCTCTTGACCTGAAGTGCATGACCCCGGAGCAAGCCGAAGCATCCACTCAAACTGCTTTCGACCCACATGGTCAAGAGCATGAGTTCTATGGGGTGCATATCCGCAGACCAAGGAAGGAGTGATTGAGATGAGTTTTGACTGGACGCCTGAAGAGCTGCAACAAGTTGTTGACGAAAACCAAATTGTGATTTTTATGAAGGGTACACCAGAACAGCCCCAGTGCGGATTCTCCGCAAGAGGCGCACAAGTCCTCAGCTCTGTAATCGCCGAATTAGGTTTGGAGACATTTGCATGCGTAAATGTCCTACTTGATCCCAGAGCCAGACCCGCATTGAAGGAGTGGTCAGACTTCCCAACCATCCCTCAGGTATTCATCAGCGGAGAACTGATTGGGGGTTCAGACATAGTTCTAGAGATGTATCAGTCTGGAGACCTCCAGAAGATTCTTGCTCCAGAGTGAGGGATTGGATGTCTGAGCCGGCCGATGACCGGCGAATCATGCTAATTGCGCTGTTCGGAGCCATGCTGCTTTCTTTCGCACCATTGTTGTATATTCAATCCGACACCAGCCCCATCACAGGAGCGTTCTTCCGGATGCTATACGCTCTCCCAATCCTGATATTTCTCGTCTGGTACTTGAATCAGGATGACCAGAGGGGGAGAAAGAATAGGATGCTTGCCTTTTCTGCGGGTTTGCTTCTGGCAATCGATTTCGCTGGATATCACAGTGCTATTGACTACATTGGAAGTGGAATCGCAACGTTGATTGGCAATTCTCAGGTAATTATCGTAACTCTGGTCAGTTGGTGGCTACTTGGAGAAAGGCCGAATCGAATGATACTACTAGCTCTACCAATGGTAATGCTGGGCCTACTGTTCATCTCAGGAATTTGGGACGATGAACCATATGGAGACGACCCAATAAAGGGCGTAGTAGGAGGGATAGTTGCAGCGATATTCTACTCCTCATTCCTCATCCTCTACAGATTCTCAAATCGAATCCGTGCACCATCAGTCAATCTTCAATTGGATGCTACCGCGGGAGCAGCAACGGGGCTTCTCATTGTTGGAATACTGCCTCTCTCAAGTCTTGACATAGAACCAATTGACTTCTCGTTCACTTGGCCTGGACACGGTTGGATCATCCTGCTCGCTGTCTCTTGCCAGGTAATTGGGTGGATCGCCATCACATACGCTCTACCAAGACTTCCAGCCGCCCACACCTCATTCGCCATCCTTCTCCAACCCGTTCTAACAATTCTATGGGGGGTCATCATTCTCTCTGAGAAGCCATCAATTCAGCAGATTGGAGGTATGTCACTGATATTCGCGGCGATAATTGCAGTAACCGTGTTTGGCACTGCTGAAACCACTAGAGATGCGGTTGAATAGAGCCCTCCGGCCGCCCTAGTAAGGTGTACAGGAGAGAGATAATTGCGAGGGGATGGGATGCACTCAGCGAGAACCTTTCGTCCTGTACGGTTGGACCAGAAAGGCGGCAATAGTTAATCGTTGTGAGAAATTAGCCGGTAATCGCCAGTTTTCTTATTATTCTGAGAATTCACTCTACGGTAAGGATCTCTGGACCGCCTTCAGTGATGAAAACAGTATGCTCGAACTGCCCAACATTTCCTCTATCGACATCTCTTAGAGCACTATAGACCTCAAGAAACCTAATCGAGGTCAATTTCTTAACAAGAGCGTTCCATTTCCTCTTCAGTGACTCGGCATCCTCTTCTGGGAACGGCTTGCTTAGCAGTGGAGATGCCCACCTCTCTGCGAATGGAAGAGTGTTGTATCGCTCTTCTATGTATCTTGCCATGGTTGCCCCAAGAGGCTTCAACTTGCCCTTCGAGAGGGCCTTCCTGATCCTAACATCCCCAGTCACTCGTAGAATGTTGGCTGAATCGGGGGGCGGGACATTCTCGATCATCCCACTCTTTCCAGTGGTATTGAATGGTTCCACTGCATATACTCCTCCTGCTTCCACTTCTCCTTTGTAGCCAGGATTACTCGGGCCACATGCATGCATGGGTATTGACACGCCTGAGTGAAGGTTCCACCTCTCCATCTTGTGACCACTTAGATTTCTGATTGGCTCAAACCCAGCATCCACTGATGCTTGTTGGGCAGCCTCTCCAATCACATGCCAAGGAGTGCCAGGGTGCATCTTCTCGATCGCTGCATCCCTGGCATCCCTGGCTGCCCTAATTTGTTCAGTGTGCTCCCCTCCGTTCCCGACCTCGATCGTTAGAGCATTGTCCCCCAATGCTCCTTTGATGTGAACCCCAACATCGAGCTTGACAAGATCACCCTTCTGGAAAACCATCTCTCCCTCAAATCCCTCGGGAGGAGTCAGTTCGGTGTTCGTTGTATAGTGGGCAGCCATATCGTTAACTGAGATCGTCACGGGGAAGGCGGCCTTCCCCCCATGCCTTTTGATGAACCTCTCAGCAGATTCTATGACTTCTGACCACTGCTTCCCAGCTACAATCTCGCCTTTGATCCCCTCTAGCGTTCTTCTGGCAACGTGGCCCGCGTCTCTCCATTGCTTCAGGTCCTCCTCTTCCACCATGCTAAAACTTCCTCGGAACCGACCTTCCCCTCTCTAACTACCTCTATCTTCAGCGACTCAGGCGTACTGCAGACCGTATGCCATGCTATCAAAGTACTGGGTAGACCCCCATGACATTCCCCATCAACTCCCAAAACAGCATGTTCCGAGGTACATAGATAATCCGCGGCTGCGATGCAATCCAGTAAGGGCTCTTCACCCGTATGGTTCGCACTGGTGGCAGTCAGCGGGCCGGTCCTGAGGAGAAGCCCTCTAGCCATTGGGTCTGAGACCACACGAACAGCTACTCCCTTAGATCCTAGACGAACGTCCATCTCTTCTTTTGGGCTGAGAACAATGGTCAGAGACCCATCTGGGAACTCCTCTATTATTTCGTACACATCATCCGGGACCTCGACAATTTCACTAGCTTGGCTAAGATTGGCTACCCCCAGACTTACAGGCGCACTCCGAGGTCTGCCCTTTATCTCAAATAACGCATCTAGAGCACTTGGCTCCGGGATGCAACCCAGGGCAGGAAGTGTGGAGGTAGGATAGACAATGCACTTCCCAGAACGTACCCACTCAACGACATCATCCATACTCCCACCTATCCGATATGCCTCCTACTTCCTGGAGGTAGGGAAGCAGAATGCGCAACAATCGTCCCTACACGAAGGTCAAGATTTGACTGATGGGTGTGTCTCTGTGAAATTCTAGCCAACTCATAGATGCCGAAGTAGAGGTTCAATACGGGTATTAGGTACAGGAGCTTTCCCGCTGCCCTAGTGTCCCACATCTCACTGGACAACGCATCCCCATTATCCTTCACTATCGCGATCCCAAGTAACTTCTGGCCTATGGATCTTGAGAAAATCAAACCAGTCACTCTCCAGTATAGCCAGTGACTGGCAAGCAATATAGCAGCGAATGCAACCGAGTAGTGAAAGTCAGAAGATACCCATAAATTCACATTCAAGGCATTTGCCACCATCCCCCCTGTTGAAAGATTCAGTACCGAGTATACGATTGTGACATCAATAACGAAGGCCACTAACCTCCTTGCCCATGAGGCTAGGATTGCCCCATCTGGAACCGACCAATGACTATTCTCCTGGGAGACTATCGCTTTCGCCAGCGTCCCTCCGCCATGAATTGAGATGGGAGAGTCATGATCGCTCATTCATGCACCTCATGCTGTACCCAAGAGGTGCCATGCCTCAAGTTTACGACTCCTCACGTGCTCAATCCAATCTCTCCAATTTTCATCATGCCTCAAGGTATCCGGGTTTCCTACTACCACTAGGCCACGCTTAGATCTGGTAAGTGCCACGTTAAGCCTTCTTCGATCAGAGAGAAAACCGACATTTCCATCTGAGTTTGACCTAACACAAGAGAAGATTATCACATCCTTCTCTCTACCCTGGTATCCATCAACAGTCCTAACCTCAACCCCCTGCATAGACTCTGGCAGAATGTCCCTAATCGCCCTAACCTGTCCAGCGTATGGCGTTACTATCCCAATGTCTGTGAGATCAAGTCCACCATCGTCCACAAAGCCCATCAGAATTTTTACCACCCATGATGCTTCTGCGGCATTCTCCTTCGAGGCCCCATCTGGTGAAAGCAACTCATCACCATCGACTGGGAGGAACGCTAACGGTGAGTCCCAATTGGGCCAAAGCATCCCAGGGGGGGCCTCTCTTTCAGACTCATCTACACCATCCTCAAGCATTCCCCCGTAGAACTGCGAATTCGGAAACTCAGAAATTGAGGGGTGCATTCGATACTGGGTGTTAAGCAGTAGAGGCTTGATCCCCATCTCTACCAGTCGTTCGAATAGAGATCGATTCAAACCCCCATTCCCCGCCCGTCGAGAAATCACAGTCGGAGGCAGTTGTCTGTGATCACCAACCAATACGATCTGCCTGGCTCCCTTCACAATGGGCACCAATGCCGCAGGCTCCGTTGCCTGAGTTGCCTCATCAATTAGCACCCGGGAAAACCTTCTCCCATCGAGTAAATCATGTCCAGAACCAATGCACGTGCAACAAAGAACCTGAGCCCTGTCTAGAATGTCATCTCTAATTTGCCTTTCGAGCCTCTTCACCTCCTTCCACCCTCTGCTCAGGTCCCTGTGGGCTAGGCCCTTTTCCTTCCCACCCCTCATGCCCTTAATCCTTCTAGACAATTTCTCGTTCCTTTCAATCTCCTCCACTAGATCTCTATTCAACTCATGACTTTCCATCCTAGCATCCATTGTAGCAGTTCTCAAATTCTCTCTAACCTTGACGGGCTGCCCCAGTCTCACTGCCCTAACGCCTCTTTCCAGCAAACCCTCCAGTAAGTTGTCAACAGCCACATTTGAGTCTGCTACTGCGAGAACTGTCCCAGTGTCTAGTATCGCCCAGTTCTCGAGAATCCTAACTGCAGTGTGAGTCTTCCCTGTTCCTGGGGGGCCTTGGATCAACGTCAGCCTACTACTTATCGCACTCTTTGCAGCATCCCTCTGAGCCTTATTCATATCACTTGGAAGTGTGGCGCTTTTTTGCTTCACCCCCCCTAGCTCAGGAATTAGAGAAGCAGTTCCCACTGGGTCGTGAACTAGCCCTAGGAGCAATTCTCTCAGGGGGGCACTTCCATCTTCTTCGAAGATTGAATTGAGCGCATCCCTCATCCTGTCGAATGCAACCCGGTTGGCCCCTCTATCAATCCTCCATGTTCCCTTTCGCAGGCCCTGAGGTGCCTCAGGAAGTACGATTCGAATCGAGCTCCGGTTCCTATTGCTCACTATGGCCTCAATTGGCCTCTCGGTCAGAGGGCTCCCTCTGCTAAGCATCACTATGTCACCCTGTCTGAAACGATGGGAACCAAGGTCTTTCCCAGCTCCTTGTCGAAGCCTAATGATCTGCTGACCGAACAACCAACCATCGGTCTTGGCATTCAGTCCGAAAAGGGCAATTCCATTCGCTTCTAATTTCTTTTCTGACCAATTCTTGAGTCTCTCCTCAGTCATAGCCAACTCATCGTCTAATTCCCATCGAATCAGACGCAGGTAAGATTCGTGATGGTCCTGGCTCCTTTTGAACCGACTTGGAAACGTTTTCTCAGAGTCGCCCACGTATGCCCGTCTAACCCTGCCCCCTATCACGGTTACTTGACGAGTCATAGCAACAACAAAACAAACCATTCCCAGTGAGAATTAAACGTTCACCACTGTCGAAAGGGAATACTGGGGGGACGGGATTGGTATTTGACAGATTTAAGTCATGGAGTAATTCTAACCCCAAGGGCATCGTATGTCCTTCCTGTCAGCACTCGAACCAAGAGGGAACCAAGGTTTGCACGAGATGCTATTACCAGATAGATCGACCTTCCTTTCAGCAGAGTTCAGGACTTGGAGATGACGAGTCCACGGACCTATTGGATCAACTGATGAGCGAGATTGAAGAGGATGAAGTGGAGAGTGAAACTATCGCCCCTTCATTTGCATTTGACGACTTAACTGTAGAAGTCTCGCAATATGGAGAAGGCGATGAAGTCCAATTGGACAGAAAACCAGATTTTGACTCATTCACCCCTCCAATCGAAGAAATCGATGAGGAGTACGAGCTTACGGCAGACGATATCCCTCAATTCGTTCAGAAATTCGAAGTACCCAAAAGCCCAGTCGAAGAGGAAGGGGAAGAGATATCGGTTCAAAGAACAATTGAGTTAATCCAACCAAACGCTGAGACCCCAATTTTCACTCAACCAATGAATCCCAACGAGATTATTGAAGCCAACGAAATTGGCTCTCCTGCCAGAGAAGTTGAGGGCATTGTAGAGGATGACTTTGATGGGGACGGGAAGATAGACGAATTCGAGGAAGCATTTGCAAGAGGAGGCTCACCATTAACAAATGCGAACCCAATTCCACCAGCCCCCTCGATTCCCATCCCTAAACTTACTGCGACCCCAATCCACGAAGAAGAGGAGACTGAGGAGGACATCGAAAGACCAGTTCAACTGCCATCCGCACCAGTCCTCCCACCGGAAGAAGAGGAACCCGTTTCCTCCCTGTATCAGAACGACTCCTCTTTCTGGCCCTGGCAGCAACAGGACGAATGGCCCGTTCCGGAAGTAATCAAACAGCTTCAGGCAGCCTTCAGGTCTGCAAAAGAGCAGAACAAAGCTCAGACAACCGTCCTTCTTGATGAGGTCGGCCCTCACTTGGGGAATAGGACTTCTTTGATATATTCCGTCGGCAAGCTTCTAATGTCAATTGGAAGGAATACTGAGGCACAGAGGATGGTTGAATCAGCCTACGAAATTAACCCAGAAGACCCCGACGTCGCTCGAGCAAAGGAGAAACTGACTTCTTAACTAAGTTCTGATACGCAGAACTGATGCGATGGAGCTCGTCTCCGAGAATAATGCATAGGAGGGCGACTTCGTCTATCAGGGTCGACGAAGCCTTGGTCCTTAGACCAGCATCCAAGTCACACACCTCAGAAATTATCGAGGCATTTGAAGAAACTTGGCCTGATGTCATTAGGGCCATGCCTTGGATAAATCCGGACAACGAAATTAGACCGCAGATTGAGAATTTTGTCGAGGATACCGAGCGCAAGGGGCGCACCGGACTCCTCCATCACTGGATAATGATACGTCCATGGGACGGCTATGTGCTAGGGGTGATAGGTTTCGATAGGGTGACTAGGTCTGATAGGGCTACGTGGAACTTGGGATATTGGGTTCGCAGTTCTGAGCAGCGGCATGGATATGCCCGAAGAAGCATTGATGCCGTTTTGGGTTGGTTGGGACAGGTCGGAGAGATAATTGTCGAGGTAAAGGTCGATCCCAACAACGCCCCGGGTTCAAAGACTGTGATTAGGACTGTTAGGAAGTGGAAGGGTGAGAGATGCGTATCGGGCGATTCCGCTATCACCGTAGCCGGCGTGAGGACGATGCACGAGTGTCATCTCATCGAGGTCGGACCCGGGCCATCCCCTCTTTGAGCAGATTAGAACGACGACCCATTCAAAAAACACGCCTCGGCTGGGGATTCTGCCCTGCGGGGCAGTAGTGCAGACATGTCTCCAACCAAACCTCGTCAGACTCTACCTGATACGGACCCAGAAGAGACCGATGAGTGGCTAGAGTCATTGAGGACCGTGACCTCTTCCTCTGGCAGTTCCAGAGCCCGACTACTCCTTCAGGAACTGTTGTCAGAGGCAACGGCTCTTGGAATCGATATTTCCACCTCAAGGACGCCATATCTAAACTCAATTTCTATTGAGCAGCAAAAACCATATCCTGGAAATTTGGAAATCGAGAAGAAGATCCAGAACCACGTTCTTTGGAATGCAGCGGCAATGGTCTCAGATGCAAATAGAAGAATGGATGGAATCGGTGGGCACATTTCCACTTATGCCTCTAGCTCCACATTGTACGAGGTCGGCTTCAATCATGTCTTCAGAGGAAAGGACCACAATGGGATAGGAGACGCACTCTTCATCCAAGGTCATGCTAGCCCGGGAATCTACTCCCGGGCATTCCTAGAGGGACGGATTACTAGGGAGCAAATCTCAAACTTCAGGAAGGAAGCCTTCGAAGACGGACTTTCTTCATACCCACACCCTCGTCTGATGCCAGAATTCTGGGAGTATCCAACAGTCTCCATGGGCCTTGGGCCGCTCGGTGCCGTAATGCAGGCCAGATTCTGGAAGTACCTCCATCAGAGAAATCTTGCCGATACTTCGGAGAGCCGTGTTTTCGCTTTTCTAGGCGATGGAGAGATGGACGAACCCGAGGCAATCGCATCAATAGCAGTAGCCGGTAGAGAACAGTTGGATAATTTGGTTGTCGTGGTCAATTGCAACCTCCAGAGACTAGACGGCCCCGTTCGAGGAAACTCCAACATTATTCAAGAGTTGGAGGGACTATATCGGGGCGCAGGATGGACGGTAATCAAAGTCATCTGGGGCTCTGGGTGGGACAGAATATTCCAACTAGATTCAAACGGTGAGCTGTTGAAAAGAATAGAGGCAATCACAGATGGAGACTGGCAACGACTCAGCATTCTTTCCGCTAGTGAATTCCGAGATGAGTTGTTCTCGGGGAGTGAATCACTTCAAGCATGGGGGACCTCTATCTCCGACACAGAAATCGAGCAACTGACCAGAGGGGGGCACGATCCAATAAAGGTATATTCTGCTTACCAAGCAGCTCTGGCCGCCAATGGGCCAGCTGTAATACTTGCACATACCGTAAAGGGGTGGGGAATCGACTCATTCGAGGGAAGAAACTCTACACACCAGAAGAAGAAGATGAGTCTCGAAGACCTAGTTGCTTATCGTGACGCACTCGGGCTAAACTTGGACGATTCCAGGCTAGAGGATGATCCATTCGTCATTCTAGAAGAAGAGTCAGATGAAATCGAATATTTGTTCGAGCGGAGAAAACACCTCGGAGGGTACCTGCCCTCGAGAAGACCAGCTAACATCACCTCTAATCTCCCAGGCGAGGAAACCTACGCAGCATTCGATGGAGGAACCCCAGAGGGACAAGAGGTTTCTACCACCATGGCCTTCGTTCGACTATTGAGGAACCTCTTGAAGTCAGAGATAGGTGACAAGGTAGTCCCGATCATCCCCGACGAAGGGAGGACATTCGGCATGGACCCTCTTTTCAGTGAGTTCGCGATCTTTGCATCAAAGGGGCAGAAGTACACCCCGGTCGACCACAAGATGCTACTGAATTACAAGGAATCTGAATCCGGACAGGTGCTTCAGGAAGGGATCTCGGAGGCTTCAGCAATAGCCTCATGGATTTCTAGCGCTACGTCTTACTCGAACGCCAACTCACCAACAATTCCCTTCTACACCTTCTACTCAATGTTTGGCTTCCAGAGAGTAGGGGACCAGATATGGAGTGCTGCCGATGCTAGGGCTCGGGGTTTCCTCATGGGCGCAACTGCAGGCCGGACGACACTGAATGGCGAAGGATTGCAGCATCAAGACGGTCACAGCCTCCTGATGGCCTCTGCAGTTCCCCACTGTCGAGCATGGGATCCTGCTTATGCATACGAACTCGCGACAATAATAAGACATGGAATCGATGAGATGTGGGGCGAGAATCTGGATGTGTTCCATTACATCATGCTGTACAACGAGAATCAACAGCAGATGCCAAAGCCGGCAGACTCCGATGAGGGGATTATCAGAGGCGCCTATATTGTTGAAGAGATAGAGGGCAATGGCCCCAAGGTCAGATTACTAGGTTCCGGACCAATTCTGAATCTTGTAAGAGAGGCTGCAACGGAACTATTGCGCGATTATGGTATCGGATCGGAAATCTGGTCGGTGACTTCCTATGGAGAACTTCGACGAATTGGCATGGAACACGAGAGGAAGAAGCGCCTCGATCCTGGGAAAGAATCGAAACCATACGTCTCCGAATGTTTTGGAGATGCGACTCCTACCATCGCAACTTCAGATTTCATCTCCTCCGTCCCCGAAATGATTCAAAGATGGGTTGGAGGACGGTACGTCGTCCTAGGTACCGATGGATTCGGGCGCTCAGACTCTAGAGAAGCCCTGCGCACCTTCTTCGAAATCGACACAGATAGCATTGTGATAGCTGCACTCTCCGCATTGGAGCAGGATGGGGAATTGCCATCGGGAACCGTAGAGAAAGAAATGAAGACGAGAGGGGTCTCATCCCAAAGGATAGACAAGACCGAGTGATTCTATGGGCAGGTTGAGGAAATTCGCAGGATTCATGGTTAGGTGGTTGCCATGGGTGGCAACTGGAACTGCTGCAGCATATCGACGCCTCCCCGACAAATCACAGAACGAAATCAAGGAAGTAGCAAAGGAACCTAGCAAGTGGGGTGAATCCATTGAGAAGGCTTGGGACACATCGAAAATCGGTGCTGAGCACTTCAAGCGCACCTCGACCACACTCTCCAGCATCCTAATCGGACGAAGAGTCAGCCGGACGGAGAAAATACAGGCCAGAGAAGACTTAGCTGCACTGAGCTTGGTCGTCCCACCTCTCAGAGTTTTCATGATTCCAGGCAGCCAAGTCCTCCTTGGAATAATGGCAAGAGTGACACCATGGAGGTTGGTACCAGATGATTGGGTCCCAATTAATGCATTGAAGAAGGTCAGGGAGGAAGAATCATCCTCCCTCGATGAAGAAAGCAGTCTGGTTAGGCGACTTCTGAGAAGATAGCCCCTAGTCAATCATTGTGATATTAGAAAGGAAGTAGTTGTGCTTCAACGCATCACCTAGACTAATCCAGTCCGGGACTTCGCCCTTGAAGTCATCATACCTATGCCCGGGAATGAGCCTCCAGTCCGGAGGCAGTCCTTGGAGGATTTCTTTAGCCCGAATGAGGCTCCTCTGTTGGGCTTGGGGATCTCCACCTGGAAGATCAACCCTGCCTGCGCTTCTTACGAATAGCAAATCACCAGCATGGTAGACCCCATGACCATGGAATGTAACATGTCCAGGAGCATGCCCTGGAGAATGCGTCACAGTAAGAAAAATTGATCCTGCGGACCAATCAACACTCTCCCCAGGAGAACTCCTCCAAGTATCTGTGAAGTCTACATTCCTGAAAACTATGTGACCAAGTAAGTTCGGAACCCTGGCATCCTCATGCCCCCAGACTTCCAGATTTGGGTATCTCTTGATCATCCCTGGGTAACCGGCTGCGTGATCTCTATGGGTGTGCGTGTAGAGTAGATGAGTTGGTTCCAAACCCTCTTGCTCTAGTTTTGAAATCCATTTTTTAGCATCGTATGGATCTATTATTGCAACAACACCATTTGCTCTGTCAACAAAGGCTGTATTCATATTCATGAGTGACCCCATCTGAGTGATCCAAACCTCCACTCCATCATCCCAAATTGCCGAATGGAACTCTCCGTCTGACAGCATATCTTCTCCGAGACAGGCATCAACCAAAGTCGTAATGCATATACAACCCATACTCAGCGGTGTGTTTGAGTAAATGGCATACGACCCACAAGAGATTGAATCGCGTTGGCAGAAGGAATGGTCCGATGCAAGTGTTTTCGAGGCTGAAATAGACGATTCAAAGCCCAAGTTCTACTGCCTTGAGATGTTCCCATATCCATCTGGTCACATGCACATGGGACACGTCAGAAACTACTCTATCGGAGACGCAATGGCTCGTTTTCACAGGCTAATGGGGAAGAATGTACTCTACCCAATGGGATACGACTCATTTGGAATGCCCGCTGAGAATGCTGCCAAGAAGGAGGGCGGCCATCCAAATGCAGTCACCCACAGCAACATCTCAAACATACGTTCCGATCAGGAAAGGATGGGGTACTCATACGATTGGCGGCGATTCCTAGCTACGTCCGATGTCGATTACTATCGCTGGAATCAGGAAATGTTCCTCACTCTAAACGAGAAGGGACTGGTCGAAAGGCGAATGGCTCCTGTAAATTGGTGCGTGGACTGTGATACGGTCCTTGCAAATGAGCAGGTCAAGAACAACAGATGCTGGAGGTGTGGTTTGGAAGTAGTTCAGAGGGACATGGCCCAATGGTTCGTAAGAATGACAGAGTACTCCGATGAGTTACTCGATGAACTAGACAACATCTCCTTCCCAGAGAATGTCAAGACAATGCAGAGAAACTGGATTGGTCGTTCACATGGGGCACATATTGACTTCCCAGTTGCCGACTCTGAATCATTAATCGGGGCGTTTACCACCCGGCCTGACACAATTTTTGGAGCCACCTTTGTCACACTTTCTCCTGAGCACCCACTATGTGAGGAGTTGTGCATGGGAACCGATTGGGAACAAGGATGGAGAAACCTAAGGGACGAATGCGCCAGGATGTCAGAATTCGAGAGAATCAACATGTTGAAGGAAAAGAAGGGGGTTTTCCTTGGAAGGCATGCAATCAACCCAATGAACGGTGAAAAGATCCCAATTTATGCTGGAAACTTCGTGGTCGCTTCGTACGGGACAGGAGCGGTAATGGCCGTCCCGGGACATGACCAGAGAGACTTCGATTTTGCCAAAGCCTACGATCTAGAGATTAGGCAAGTCCTTCAAGAAAAAGAGGATTCAGACCATCATTCACCACTAATTAGGGCATTCGAAGGGTATGGGCCCATGATCAATTCATCGATGGACGGGTTCGACGGCCTTTCCGGAGACGATGCAAAGAATGCAGTCATTGCTGCTCTTGAGAAGAATAAATCCGGCTATGGGACTGTGGAGTATCGACTGAAGGACTGGCTTCTGAGCAGACAGAGGTTCTGGGGAACCCCAATTCCCATGATTCACTGTGATTCCTGCGGAGTCGTCCCGGTTCCCAGAGAAAACCTTCCAGTGGAACTCCCACTAGAAGTTGTCTTTACTGAGGAACAGAGTGGTAATCCACTAGAATCACACAGTTCCTTTGTTCAGGTCAAATGCCCCTCCTGTGGAGGAGATGCAAAGAGGGAGACAGACACAATGGATACATTCTACGACTCTTCCTGGTATTTCATGAGATTTTGTGATGCAAACAACGAGACTTCTCCATTCGACCGTGCAGCAGTCGACTACTGGATGGGGGATGGCGTAGATCTCTACATAGGAGGGATTGAGCATGCAGTAATGCACCTTCTCTATGCTCGATTCTTTACAAAATTCACCAGAGATGCCGGGATGAATGAGGTTGGAGAGCCCTTCGGTAGACTAGTGTGCCAGGGAATGCTCAACGCACCAGCACCATACTGCGCGGATTGTAACTCTGAATATCATGTAGACAATTTTGATTTGGATTGTCCTTCCTGTGGGAAACCCCTCTCCAGCCGTTCAGCAAAGATGAGCAAGTCACTAGGAAACACAGTCAGTCCAGAAGAGATGATTTCTAGATTCGGAGCCGACACTGTCAGGCTATTCATTCTGTTTGGGGCAAATCCGGAGGCAGGAATGGATTGGTCAGACAGTTCTCTTGAAGCAAACCATCGTCAGATGTTTTCTTTAATCGACGCAGTTGATACAGCATTACGATTCTCAGATTCACCTTCTGAGATTGATGATTGGCTAATGTCCAGGATGAGGGTTAATCAGAAGAAATGGGTCGAGGTAATGTCCGACGTTAGCCTTCGAGAGGGTGTGATGATTAGCCACTTCGAGATGCTATCAGATTGGAATTGGTATTTACGTAGAGGGGGTTGTGATAGGGTCACTGCAATGACATTCTTACATGGATGGATACCTATGCTAGCACCAGCGACCCCTCATATTGCTGAAGAATTCTGGAAGAAAACTGGTCGAGATGACATCCTAGCAAAGTTTGTGATGCCTATTCTTCAGCCAGATTCTAACGACATTCGAGTATTGGCACTTGAGAATTACCTCAAAGAAATTATCTCGAGCGGTAGAAATCTCAGAGCTCTTGCAGAAAGGCACTCGGAGAATGAAATCACGAAGGTGGTGATCCAAACATCTCCCGAATGGAAAAACGACTTAGCATCAGAGGCAATCAGTCTGCACCAAGAAGGTTTTGACTTCAAAGAAGGGGGACAGTCTCACGTCAAGTCGCTAGAGGCATTCAAGGACGAATCAACAAGAGGGGAAGTCTTCCAGACTTGGACCTCTATCACCATGGGTGGGAAGAAGACTAGGGGACGAATCCACACTTGGTTAGAGGGCGAGAGGACACTAATTTCAGAACGTATTGACGAGGTCGAGATAATCAAGCAGAACTCAGATTTCATTGCGTCTTCCTTAGAGGTTGAATCGGTCGAGGTATACACTGCCGGAGAAGCCGAGGATGTTGGAGGTAAGGCCCGAATATCATTCCCCCTAGAACCGGGAATAGCATTTGTCTAGGTGAAGCATGCATTTGAGAAAATCCGATATCGTCCTTTTCGACGATCAATGCAACAAATGTAATCGGTGGGCAGAATTCATCAGAAGGAGAGGCCAAGAATCAAGAATAACTCTAATCGGACAGAATAGCCCCGATGGCGTTGAAATTCTAAAAACGATACCAAAGAGGCTTGAAGGACTAGACTCCATTTTTCTAATCTCCAACACAGGGGAGTGGCATTCCAAGAGCGCGGCGATCTGGAGAGTCTGTGGAAAGCTCAGATTTCCATGGCCTTTGGCATCAACAATGGCACTGCTACCATGGCCAGTTCGGGATTACTTCTACGACGTCTACGCCCGTATGAGGAAGTAGTCGTTCACTCGGTGGGTTCATGGGGCTCCGATATCTGGCATGCCCATTGAGTGAAGATGAGAGTGCCAAGCGACGCCGAGGGCGTCGGAGGCGCCGCCGCCGCCCGAGGAAGGAAAACAACCCTCCGAAAGGGAACGGTAGAGGCGCTAAATCGGAGGAGATTGAAAGAGCCCTAGCGAGGTTTACTGTCAATCCCAGACCAATGGGGATACCAAAAGAAATCAACCCACCTCCGGAGAAGGTAGAAATCAAATGGAAAACCAAAGCAGTCACCAAGGAAGTTCAAAGTAAGGCTGGGAAGATAGCCTGCATCCCCGGAGAATTCGGATTCCTTCCCGAGGAAAGAGTTCAGAAGATTGCAGCAAAACTCGACGGTCTTCCAATCAGTCTGGAACAGGCTCTTTCTCTGAGGGCAGCATTAAATCAGGAGAAGAGTGTATATTCTCATTCAAAATTGATGCGTAGAAGCAATGAACTCAGTAGAAGGTACGACTCCGGAGAAAGCGTAATCGCCCTCTCGAAGAGGTTCGATGCTCCACCGGTCAATACTTTCAGAGCCATTCTCACAGGTCGAGGGTGGACAAAGACCAGAATCAAGGATACACTAAACAAGAATCCATCTAAGTTAAACAAAAGGGACAAGGAACAGTTCGAACTAGCCGAATCAGTAGACAGAGTAAGCTCGGTAAACCAAACCGAGACACAAACTGCAGCCGAGGTCTTTGAGGAGATCCTGTGCAGCTATTTCGAATCAGTCGGTGTCAGATTCAGGCGCCAGGAAGAACTTCTGAAAGAACAGACCAAGAGTGAGGGTAGGGCAATAATTACGCCCGACCTCCTTCTCCTTGATGATGTTAGAATCAATGGAATTCCTTGTGCATGGATCGATGCAAAGCACTTCTTCGGTGCAGATCTAAAATTCCCGAAGAAGAAGACCCAGAAGCAGGTAGACAGATATGTCGCAGAATACGGCCAGGGAGCTCTTGTTTATCGGCACGGATTCTGCGATGGACTAAGGCTGAGGGGGGCAATAAAGCTCGACTCCAGCCCTCTTGATTTGAAACCGCTTGAGGACTTCCATGAGAATTCAAAGTCCTGAGCCATCTAACTAAGGGCACCAATCCTACTTGAGAAAGTTGAGAAACCCCGTCTTTCGAGCGCTGAAGATAGTTCACCTAACCAATCATCCTCGTCAAGATAGTCATTAGGGACAATGACAACACTCTCTCCCAACATGCAAAGCATTGTCGACAATCTATCGGAGAAACCAGAATTTCCAATTGCCTCATTAGCTGCACCGATTATTTCGGTTCTAGACGCATCAAACTCCAAACCACTATCACAAGCAAAAATCAGTGCTCTATCAATAAGTTCCGACCACCTCCCTGAGTCCCAATTTCCTTCCCCAATAATCTCCATTGCGGATGCTCCAGCTTCGCTAATTTTCACTTTCCATTCAGGGTGATCAATATATTTCGAAGTATGCTTGCCAGTCCTCTCCTTCCAGACTAGAAGAACGGGCGTATCGGCAGCCCAGCCTTCAGAAATCCCCGGCCCCCGATTGAGAAGACTTCCAGAAAAGGGAGAGCCTGCAGCAATCCTTCTTTCGACACCTCCCGATGAGAGAGCAGTTGTGTCCCCAAGGCCACTAGACCTCTTCCTCTCAACAATATGGGCAATCAAGAATGACCTTCTGAGACATTCTTCGTGGGGAATCCCCATTGCCCTCTGGACAGATATTGCAGATGCAATTGCACCCGAAGCAGACATGCCAAATCCCTGTGTCGCAGGCAAAGACATCCTGATGTTTAATTCCCAATCGAATGATCGAATTTCAGGAATCTCTCTAATCAACTCCTCTAGAACATCTTCGTACATTGTGGAGTCATAGTCTCCATCTTGGAATCTGACAACCAGTTCTCCTTCGCCATCTTCGCCTTTCGCTATGGATTCCACTCCATCCTTCAAGCAAAGTCCAGCACCTCTGCTACCCTGTGCAACAGGGTCATCCACGACATCCTCAATCGTGAATAATAGCGTAATATGGCCGCCACATTGTCCTCTTCCCAGTGCAGTAGGCATAGTCACTCATCCAGTGAATGGGTAATGAATTGTTGGAATTCAAAGTGCTGCTGCGAGATCCTGCTCAAGGGAGCCAAACCTTCCTGCGAGCTCTTCAACTGCCTTCATGAATGCAACTTTGGGCCCCATTGAGCCATCTGTTTCGAACTCCAAGATGAACTCTCCAGAGACTTCTTCCAGTGTCACTGCGTCACTGAATTCTCTGGAAGCCTCGGTACCCTCTCCAACATGGTTCAACTCATCGACCAGGATTGCAACCTTGTCGATGTCCTTCAACTTCCCATCCTTGTCGAAGTCTTTGGCATTTATTTCCAAGTCCATGTCCCATAGGATCTTCGACTTCCTTTTGTTATTCATGACCCCTATTCTTCGAGGGTGGAATGAGACCCCACAGACTGGAGACCACTTTGTGTGTTCTCGACCACGTCCCATTATTGCAGTAGCATAGAACTCAATCATCTGTCCCTTTAGGAGCTTGGTAATTGGGATGCTCTTGTACTCATCTGGAATCTCCAGTGATCCTTCTCCTAGGTACTTCATATCCCCAGCAGTAACCCAGCGACCTTCTTCAGAACCAAATACAACACAAGTGTAAATCATCTGGCATTCCACACATCCTCTTTCTTCCTCCACCACATCTTTGCAGTTGGGGCACTCATCTTGGAAGTGGAACTTGTCATGTACAGTGGGAATTGGTATCATCGCCAGCCTCTGGGCAATCATCTCGTCGGGAAGAGGCCCTGTAGTCTCCCAGATCTCCTCATCTTGCTCCTTTGTCCCGAGTTGGAATGTGACGCTGTCTATTGCCATCTTAGGAGTATCAGAAATTAGAGATCTCCTCAGCGCATTGGCAAAACTTCTGTCGGTCTTTGAGAGAAGAATCTGTATCTTCTCTTCTGTCTCTTTTAGTATCTTGATTTTCACCATCTTTTCACCTCATTTCAAACTCTTCTGCCCCTTCGTCCACCCTTGCTCTTGGTTCCATCGGTTGGCATGGGCGTCACATCTTCGATTCTCGTAATTCTAACTCCTGCACGAGTCAATGCTCTAATGGCAGCCGTCGCACCAGGAGCACTGTTTGATCTGTTGCCCCCAGCACCTCGATACTTCACGATTACTTGGTCGAAATCCTTCTCAGAAAGCATCTCAGCAATCTTCTCTGCAGCTCTAGTAGCTGCAAACTGACCACCAGAGTCACTACCCCCCTTGGTCACCATCCCTCCAGAGACCTTGCAAACTGTCTCAGCGCCAGTCAGGTCTGTAGCGGTAATTAGCACATTGTTGAAAGTGCTGTAAATATGCAGAATCGCTTTGTGCCCCATCACTTCTCCTCCTTGTCCGCCGTGGCCTCAGCTTCATCAGATTCTTCACTCTCATCTTCCTCTTGGAACCTCATTGTCTCCAAATCCTTCCTAAATGGATGCTCAGGATCAGCAAAAGGAGAGTTCTGACTATATTGTAGAGAATCCTCCTCTTCCTTTAGAACATGATATCCAGGGACGGTCATACGTTGTTCGCCGATGCAAATGTGCCCGTGAACAATCAGATTTCTCGCCGCTCTCATTGAAGGTGCAAGACCCTTGTAGTATACCACCGATTGGAACCTCCTGGAAAGCATGTGTTCGACGTTTATCTCGAGCACGTCCCCTATGTCAGCCCCTGTTTGCAAAAGACCCTTTCTTGTTAGGGATCCCAGCAACTGCTCCTTTTCCTTTGCATAGTGCCCCTCTGAGGAGTCAACCCTGCCGATAAGCTTCATTGCTTGGTTACGGTGCCTTCTAAGGGAGGACTTCTCCCTCCAGATTTCCCTCATCCCTCCTACTTTCTTTAATCCGAATCTTTCCTTGAGGTCGTGTTCCTCGTCAATCCTTGCCTGTTTCCAAGGATGTGTTGGAGTCTGTGTCCGTGGTCTGGAGAATTTTGGCTCGCCCATTGTATCGCCTCACTTCTTCCTCTGGACACCTAGAGCAGAGCCCCTTCGTCCATTCGACCTGAGCCTCTGGCCCCTGACCTTGTGCCCGCTCCTGTGCCTCATTCCACGCCATGTCTTGATTTCAGCTAGCCTCGCTACATCGTCATCCTTGGTCATGCTCACTTCGTTGGCGATGATATGCGCATCTTCATTCGATTCCAAATCCCTCTGCCGATTCACCATCCACCAAGGGACATTAGTTGCGTAATCGTCTATTGCCTTCCTGAGATGGTCCTGTTCGTCGGAGGAAAGGTGACCCCCAAGCCTCGTTCCATCTATTCCAGAAAGTCTGCAAATCATCATTGAAGTCCTAATCCCAACTCCCTTGACGGACGTGAGACCATAGGTGATCGGCTTCAACCCGTCAATGTCAGTGTCAGCAATTCTGACGATGTATGAGAAGTCATCTCCAAGTTCTGCTTCGTTCACTTTCGGCATTACGGTTCCCCCGTGTTCACCTTTCGGTGGCCTTTTGGGCATCCTCGCGAACTACAGTCCCTATTTGAACCGATTGGACAGCACCATTTTCACTATAGTGCCCTACTCCTTGCAAACAACATACACCTTCTGGGTTCCAGCCGGTCTTTGCACATCCAAGTCTACCATGAAACCCTTAGTTCCTTCCGCTCCTTTCAACTCCCTAGTTATCCTTCTCTGAAGGGTCGGATGAATTTCCGGATCAAGGCTGCACCTGAGGGTGATTTTGGAAATTCCCTTTTTGGCTACAGAGGATGCCACATGATCTATGGTGTGTAGTTCTGGAGCAGAGAGTCTGTGTTGTACAATTTTCCCGGTGGCCACGACAAAACCCATGACCCCGTCATCTTTCGACAACTCATCTGTATGGATCAGCATCGGCCTCCTACCTCCGATTCGGACCCATGACGAGCCTACCCCGCTCCCTACAGCCTTATCGTGCCACGAGTTCTGGAGGTTACTCTCAATTAGTACAGGGTCAACTATTGTCAGATAAGCTCCTCGGGGTATCTCCCTCACGCTATTGAAAGATGATTCGATAGCCCCTGATCCTTCTCCTTCGATACTTGCAATGATTTTCTTCCTCCCTAATCTGATGCATCTGTTCGAACTGCTTGAAGATAGAGAACCAATCCAGACTGAGAGTCTGTCGGTTCTTCCTCCGCCTCTGCTTAGCCACTCCCAGGTCCTCGATGCCCCGGGAAAGGTCGTTTCGATAATACCATCAACCATGGCTCTTTGTACAGTGTCTAGTCTTGGAGACAAGTCCAACAGAACAGCCGGACCCTTGGGCCCATTCTGCAAATGGCTGCTCCAGGCCTTCAGCACCTTCTTGATGTCTGGTTCCATCTCCTCAAGACTGTGGTTTTGCGCATCCTTCGGTCTCGCTGGATCAATATGCAGCATAGCTATTGGAGGGTGAGCGCGGGTCCCAGCATCCCTCAGACTGGCCCAGTAAGATGCGATTGCAGATTCAGCAGCCCTTCCATCTCCCACTAGGACCCGATCCAACGAGCGTTGAACCTCTCCTTCGGAGTTTAGTTGCATATTCGCAGCACAAAGCTTGGCAACATCCTCATCCAACTCTATCCCTAGTGCAGGCCTCTTCAATATCTTCGAAAAAGCGATTAGCTGAACCCCAGAACCAGCTGCTGCGTCTAGAATTACTCCTGCAGGTAGTGACAGGGGGTCAATCTGACTAGCCCTAATCGAGGCAACAGGCCATGGAGTGGATAGTCTCCTCATTCCTTCGTCCATGAAGAATGCAGGTTCGCCCTTCCTAGAAGACTCTGGTTTGAACCTCCTCTTCGCATAGGTCACCCCCCTCTTCGAAGGAACAATGGGCGAATGCTCCTCTCCATCCATGACCATTCCCGTTGGAACTTAGTCAAGTCACTTTCGCGACAATTACCCAGAGACTGGCGCTCTCTCTAACTTCAATTCGAATCTCAACCACGTTTCCTCTAGCTCGTGACCCTCACTGTTGCCATACGCTATTGGAGGAGGCAGGAGAGTGACGTGGGATGTTCCAGTATCAGTGAGGGGGAACGCCACCCCTCTGTCGTTGTCGATATCGAGTCCAATTGCCGACCATCCAAAACCTTCGATTGAGAACCACGGATCCCCGGCATTTTCTACCCAAGTACCGTCATCCAACTCTTCACCTGTATCGGCGTCCCAAACTGTGTAGTGGACCTCTACTGAATCACCATCTTGGATGTGTATATCCCTACTCTCAGGACCCTGGAAGATGGAAACATCCATCCGAACCTGTGCTTGGAGGACAGAAATGTGGGTTGCAGTGACACTAATCTCACGCTCGGATACTGATTCGATCAGATGGATTTCCATAATGGTACTGTCATTCGCGCCCAATTCATTGATTATTAGATATGGTTGACTATTCGCAGCGAAGACCACACCACCACCACTAATCTCCACTACGAGATTGAGAGTCTGATTTCCCCTATTGTGGACTACTATGCTTGCCGAATCGCCATCCCCCTGATGCTGCCAGTCGCAGCGCACCTCTCCCGGCAGGAGGAAAACACCATCTTGGCTCGCAAGCGAATCCGGCCACTCCCAGTCATCTTCACGGGGTGAACACGTATCAAAAAGCAAACCGACTTCCCACAACCACCGACCATCCTCTTTGAGGATATCAACATCAGTAGTCCCAAAGGAAGCTTCCAGATCTTCTAAGAATGACATTGCTGAAAGACCAACCCAGATAGACGAAAATAGCAGCCCCAGACCAGTAATTACGGACAAGACTAGCGCTGCCCGGGGTATGGCCATCTTGTTCAGCCCCAATGGTATCGGCGGGTGCTCAACCTCGTCGGGGGTATCGGATATCCACGACCTCGTCACGAATCCCTAGAATTGCCCGCCTGTCATCAACGTTGGCACTTCAAGACTAGTCTCTACGTAGTTCATCCTGATTTGATAATCCAAGCCAGGCTATCACGCCCAACTCCAATGCTAGAGCCCCCATTCCAGCCAAAATTTCGTATTGACCAAATCCCTTGGAAGCGAAAACAAACGAACAAAGGATTGCAGCAATCAAATCTGCAAGCCCCCACACTCTTAGTGACTTCCTAAGTTGAAGAATCCCGATAACCCATACTGTGGTAGACATTAGAATCAGTAGTAGAGGTAGTTCGAAACTACCCACCATTCCCAAAATTATTGTTCCTGAGATGATGAACAAATGCCCATCAATGGCAAGAGTGACAGTCCACTTCTCCAGATTTAGAGGTACCGTAAGTGCACAACAACCCATAACCACTACTCCAAGAAGTAGAACGATCCAATCAAGAAAATCAGTTGATGCCACCAACTCATCATTCCAGTGCATTAGTGAATAACAAGCCAAGACTCCAACAGGCAGGGCAATCCCAAGCCCAGATGGTTGGGAAGTCCTAAGGCTGCGAAATACCGCACTAGAAGCAGCAAGCAATCCAGCTGGCCCAAAAGACAACATCATTATCGCTAAACTGCGAGAACCAATTCCAACCCCATTCAATCCATGCTCCCTACCCAGATCATCTTTCTTTTCATCCACCCAGAAACCAACCAAGACACACAGAACTAGAATGGATTCGAGAATTATCCATGGAACAGTCCAGTCCAACAGCCCATGAGAAAAAGGATCCACAATCATTGGAGCTGGCAGGGCCCCGCCCAGAGCAATTGCGACTAATCGAGCCAACAGTAATGGAAGAACAAACCAATCAATTGCGATGGTTATCCTGTCTAGAAGATTCTTCTGATGCAATAACGAAACCATCAGTAGGACCAGCACCAGAACAGTCACAATCGCCATGTCTAGCAATTCGTAGGGACTACTTCCGGGGGGGAAAACATGTCCCGAAACTAGAACCATGCAGAGCCCAGATATTGTCACAGCAATTGGCATCTCCATGCCAAAAATATGAGGTAATTCGAGCTCCAGGCCCCTCGTTCGACCCCTAATCAAGAAAACTATGATGCAGCAGAAAACTCCAGCGGCAATTAGAATCAGAGGCCCTGATCCCATTGCAGAATTTAGGGTTACACCGGTCAATACAATGCCAAGGATAACTAGTCCAACAATTGGCGTATGGGTAATCTCAGAAGTCAGTAGTTCAGCCACATCATCGGTTTCGGCAAGTTCCCTCTTCTTTCTCCGGAGCTCTTCCATTTCAGCTACCTTGGGATTGTATGAAGTCAAGGATCCACTTTGTGAAATCGAACCATCAGAAACCATATTGATAATTGACTCCCTCTTTGCAATGGTTCGCAACTCAGATCTAACCTCGCCTCTCGAAATCAGCCAAACTGAAGTCGCCACAAACACTGCCCCCGAGGCAGTCTGAAGGAGGAAACTGTTCGATCCCATCGATAGAACGTTTGTGATGACGATTAGAATCAATGCCGATGATGCCGGCTTCAGAATCGCCTCCATCCCCTCCGCCCTCGGCAAGAAGATTGCAAGCATCACTACACTGCTCAATAGTGCCAAAACCTCGGCTTCCGGTAAGGACCCAAAGATAGATCCACCATTCAGTCCATCGAACCAATCGGGTGTTGCCAACTCCAGACTTGAATCTCTGCCGGTTATGAAGACAAGCATTGGAACGGACACCATCCCCATTCCTAGGGTGAAGATTCTATCTTCCCCAAAACGCATAATAAAAGCAAGTGAGATGCACATTAGAACGATCATTGCCTCATCGAGACCATGCCTCCACTGAACGATCAAGAAGGTCAGTGCTAATACCCAGACAATTCCATCTGCATTTCCATCCCTAAGCCCTAGAACGAAACTTGTCACGTGCAATCCCGACAGCAACGCTAGCAAAGTCACAAGAGAAACTGTCGTGAACCCTCCAAATTGTGCTAGTAGGAGAATTGTCAGCATAGGCAACCAGAGCCCGATGCTCCAGAGATTGAGCACTCCAGAATCCCTGATCGTAGCCGAAATCTCAGTGATTCCCAGGAAACCAGATGCCAGATTAACCCCAGATTCCCCCATTCTTGAGTTGACAATGAACAGAAGGATGGATGCAATCCCAAGGTAAATTGCCAGAGGGGTAGTTTCGAGTTGAATCCCCCCACTGAAGTCGACGATATCGTTAGCTAGCATGACAGTTCGAATGGTCTCCTCAATCAATTTCTCAGCAAGGATCCATGACCAAGGGAGAAGCACCGTCACCCCAGAAAGAGAGGGGGAATCCCTCTTTATCGCCAAAGCAGCGGTCCCAATGTGGAGTAAAGAGAGAATCACCAATAGCATGATCCCCCCATCCCCATCATCCTTGGTCCCAGTCGGCACAAGAAGGACCAATACCGCCAATATGGCAACTGCACCAATCCATAGCACCCTATCTGTAACACTATTCTGATCTCTGAGTATTATCGCTACTGTGACGGAGGAACCAAACAAGGTGAAGACCTGATACGAGGATACTCCGAGAGCCTCTCTCACATAATTCCCATTTAGCAATATTATTGTCAGAATCGATGCAGAAACAACTAGAGGGACATAAACTCGTCTAGGCTCGACGCCCCTTACTACAAGATAAGACCCCCCAAAGGCCCCGCCAAGGAAGGTCACCATGCCCAATGCATACCCCAAATCTTCCCTATTCGAAGCAACAGCCAGCAGTGCCCCAATCATTCCCAGTGAAATGGAAACCCCCCACAGTCCGGGCTTACCCAAGCCCAAAGTTTCGAAACCCTTCGAGAACCAGTTCTCCTCCTTGGCGAATTTAGTGGCCATGTATGCGTTCATCGCTGTCACTGACATTAACAGAAGGAAGAGCAGTAGCGGCATCTCGATGGGAAGAACGTCAAGAGGCCCCACAGAAAACCGAGAAGTTACAGCATGCATTCCAATCCATAGATTAGATGATGCAATTCCTAGTGAGGCCAGATTGCCGGAGTTTCTGTTTATGGCAATACTGTGGAGAACAATTGTCGCAATGAGAATCATACCAGCAACGCCAACTTCACCAAACTCCGTTCCAGCAGTAGAACCCACAGCAAGAAGAACAAGAGTGGACTGGGCTGCGATAGCATCGTGATTATGCCTGTATGCGACAATGATGTTGACTCCAACTAGGAGCACCAATACCAGTCCTAGAGACAGGTCATCTCCTATCACGCCCCAGTGTCTGAGCTCTATTGCAAGACCATACAGTACCTTCATTGAAATGATTACCCAGGTTACTCCCAGCAATTTCATACCCCTCCTGGGGACCCAAATTTCTCCTAAACCAAAGCCTACCGCTGCTAGAGAAATAAGGAGCAAAGTTCCAACTAAGGAATCAAAGGTCCTCCCAATTTGAATACTAATCGCACTGTATAGAACAATCATTGAGACCATAATCATCCAGTTTACCCTCTTCTCTCCCTCTATCGAAATTTGAGAAACCAGATCCCTCTCAGGAGGATTATCCACACTTCCATCTTTCCTAATTTTCCCGGGGGTTTCGTCATCAGATTCAGAGAATGGATCGAAGATGTCTCCGATAGCTTCATCCATTTTCTCTGAAACTATCCCGGAATTTTCTCCGGACACCTCCTCCGTAGGGACATCGATGTTATCGATATTGATTCCCGAAGGAAGCTTGAACTCCCTTTCTCGGATGATTTTGTCTGGAGGCTCATCCCCTGTCATCGCTCCGCAACAGAGCATGTATTGCATAATCACATCCCCTAATGGACTCAATTCGAACGTTAATGGCTTGCAGAAAATTTTCCCCGAGCCGTAATGCTTGAAGACTTGATGCCCCTCGGAACGACGGGGGAAGTCGGGTGCAGAGTTCCTCTCAGAGAAGGGCTGTTGATTTATCCCAGCATGATCTTGAGCCAAGTGGAAAGGTACATTGGAACATAGATTCCGAGGGACTCCACACACAAGCAGTTGAACTCGGAGAGGCAAAACTAACTTCGGACTCGGTACTTCTTGCTGTAACAGGCGAGCGGACTGGTCGTTCACCAAATGACCGATTCATAGTGGATGAGGCTGGCATGGCAGAGGATGTTTGGTGGGGGGAGGTGAATAGGCCTACTGCACCGGCTGTTTTTGAGAGGCTTTTGGTCAAGACCAGAGCACATCTAAACGCTGCAGAGAATCTGTTTGTCAAAGATGCCTTCTGTGGAGCGGATCAAGACTACAGGATGCCAGTAAGACTAGTCACAGAGAAGGCATGGCATGCAGCCTTCATGCACAATATGTTCGTACGGGCTTCGGAGGAGGAGATGGCCGCTCACATCCCAGAGTTCACCATCCTTCATGCTCCTGAGTTGAAGTCCAGCATGAGCGACGGAGTCAACTCTGACGTCTTCATCATCATCGCTCTCGACAGAGGCCTCGTGATAATCGGCGGAACCCATTATGCCGGGGAGATAAAGAAGGCTATCTTCACGATAATGAACCACATTCTACCTGCCAAGGGACTTCTACCAATGCATTGTTCAGCTAATACGGATGGGAACGAATCAGCACTCTTCTTCGGACTTTCTGGAACAGGAAAGACGACTCTGTCAGCCGACTCCAATCGAGCTCTGGTAGGTGATGATGAGCACGGATGGTCAGACAAGGGCGTCTTCAACTTTGAAGGGGGTTGTTATGCCAAGCTGATTCGTCTATCTGAAGAGGATGAACCCGCGATCTTCGCTACCACAAAGATGCGGGGCTCAATTCTCGAGAATGTGGTTCTGAACGCTGATGGCACTCCTGACTTCGACAACGGTTCTCTAACTCAGAACACACGAGGCTCATACCCCATCGAGTTCATCCAGAATCGAACCCCAGATTCGATGGCGGGGAACCCGAAAAACGTGGTTTTCCTCACTTGCGATGCTTTTGGCGTACTACCACCTCTTTCCAAACTAAGTCCAGAGCAGGCCGCATACCACTTCATGTCAGGCTACACTGCAAAGGTCGCAGGAACAGAGATGGGCGTAACAGAACCCCAAGCAACGTTCTCAACCTGCTTCGGGGCGCCGTTCATGCCAAGGCACCCAAGCATGTATGCAGATTTGCTTTCGAAAAAGATCAGAGATAACAACGCCAAGTGCTGGCTGATTAATACTGGCTGGATTGCGGGAGGAGCAGATGCGAGCAGTCGTATCAAGATTAGTTGGACCAGGAACCTACTCAATGCTGCAATCAACGGGGATCTGGCGGACGTAGTCTTCGTCAAAGATGAGAGGTTTGGTTTCGAAATTCCCACAACTTGTGAGGGAGTGCCCGACAGGATACTACAACCCAGAGGGACTTGGGATGATGGCGAAAGGTACGACAACGTGGCCAACCTACTAGCTCAGATGTTCGTTGAGAACTTTGAGCAATACGCTGAGGGCTGCTCTGAGGAAGTAATCAGTGCCGGACCAAAACCAGTCTAGTCAACCAGTCTCTGTTTGGCTGCTCTTTGAGCATCTACAGCGCATATTGCAGCCATGTGAACCACGTCTCTGGCACTGTCTCTACGCTGCAGCACGTGAGCAGGCCTCGAAAGACCCTCCAATATGGGTCCAGTCATCTCTGCTCCAGCAACTCTCTGCAGAAGCTTGTATGCTATATTTGCCGAGGCAAGGTTTGGGCAGATTAGGACATTAGCCGGCCCATCGAAGGACATGAATGGGTAGTCTTGCTGAATCTCGGGAACAAGAGCTGTATCGGCTTGCATCGGCCCATCAATAACCAGATCTGGCTCAATTTCCCTTACAATCTCAATCGCCTCTTCGATACGATCGGTCCTCATCTCAGCGGAAGTTCCGAAATTGGAGAATGAAAGCATGGCCACCTTCGGTTTGACTCCAAATCTCCTAGCAACCTTCGCAGTCTGAATCGCAATCTCTGCGAGAGTCCTTGCATCAGGGTAGATGTTGATTGTAGCATCCCCGATAAACATCAATTGCCCATTCACTGTCATCATGTACATGCCCACGATACGATGTGAGTTCGGGTCCGGACCAATAACTTGCAAACAGGGTTTAACGATGTCTGGGTACTGATGGGAAACTCCACCCAGATACCCATCTGCATCACCCATTCTGACCATCATGGGTGCGAAGAAAGTCGTTGACCTTAGTTCCCTCACAGCATCCTCTTTGGTCATCCCCCTTCTTCCACGCAGTTGATGTAATTCTTCTGCATAACCCTCACGTCTCCTTGGGTCATATCTGACATCAATTATTTCGCAATCGAATTCTAGCCCCAATTCTTCCTTTACCGCCTCAACCCTCTTTTTCTGACCAAGAAGGATTGGATCACAAATCCCCTCAGTAATGCACTGGGAAGCAGCCTTTACGATTGTAGGGTCCTCCCCTTCACAGAAGACAATCCTCTTCAAATCCCTCTTGGCTTGGTTGATCACTCTCCTCATAATTGACCTTGTTAGACCTAGACGGGACTCCAACTTCTCCCTGTAGGCATTCAAATCGAACTCCTTCTTTGATACTCGCGCTACCCCTTCATTCACGGCCGCTTCAGCAACAGCACTGGCTTCCCAGATCAGAACCCTGGCATCGAAAGGCTTTGGAATCAAGTATTCAGGACCGAATGACAGCTGCTCCCCGCCATATGCGGATGACACATCATCGGGAACCTGCTCCTTTGCTAGTTGAGCTAGTGCCTTTGTTGCAGCCATCTTCATATTCTCGGTAATTTCGCTAGCTCTGACATCTAGAGCTCCGCGGAAGATGTACGGGAATCCAAGAACGTTGTTAATCTGGTTGGGATAATCAGATCTGCCGGTTGCCACTATTGCATCGTCTCGAACGCTAGCAACCTGCTCGGGAGTAATCTCCGGATCAGGATTAGCAAGGGCGAAAATGAGAGGTCTTTCCGCCATCGCCTTCACCATTTCTGGAGCCACCAATCCTCCTTTTGATAGGCCCAAGAACACATCAGCCCCTTTCAGAGCATCTTCGACCCCCCCCTCGTCGATATCTCTTGCGAACTCAGATTTATATTCGTTCAACTCTCCATTTGACATCCTATTCGAGGTCATAATACCCTTTGAATCAAGCATTATTAGATTCTCTCTCTTGACTCCGAGTCTGACGTAATGTTTGGCACACGAGATTGCCGAAGCGCCGGCTCCTAGGATTACCACATTCACATCCCCAATTTGTTTGTTGACAACTTCTAGTCCGTTAAGCAGAGCAGCTCCTGAAATGATTGCAGTGCCATGCTGGTCGTCATGCATAACTGGAATATCCAATTCTTCCACCAATCTCCTCTCAATCTCGAAGCATTCAGGGGCCCCGATGTCTTCGAGATTGATTCCTCCGAAAGTCGGTGCTATTGCCTTGACCGCCTCAACGAACTGATCAATATCTGTCCTATCTACTTCAATATCGAATACGTCAATATCTGCGAATGCTTTGAACAGAAGCCCCTTCCCCTCCATCACAGGTTTGCTAGCGAGAGCCCCAATGTCCCCAAGTCCCAATACAGCTGTGCCGTTGCTAATTACGGCGACTAGGTTTCCCTTGGAGGTATATCGATATACATCATCTGGGTTATCCCTAATTTCTTCACAAGGGTATGCTACTCCGGGCGAGTAGGCTAGAGAAAGGTCCCTTTGAGTACCATGAGGCTTGGTTGGAACGACAGTTACCTTCCCCGGAGGATTCGAAGAGTGGTAATTCAACGCATCCTCGCGCAGCCGCTTGTTGTCCACTGTGTCACCTAGAATGCTGCCGGACCGACCATCTCCTTTGATGCTATCCTATTGCTAATTGTGGGATTATCGGCCTATATGGCCGTGTTTCCCAACTTTCATCTTTTTCATTGACTATGCTGTGAGCAAGTCATGGACGACTACCCCTACCCTTCATAAATTGCACATTGAGGGACTTGCTTCGTTCTATGTGCGCTAGCGATAATACTCCCCCGGGCAGAGCCAAGGCAATCGGTCTTGTTGCACTGATGATTTTACTCCCGTGGGGGGCTAATCCGTATCATTCATCTGACTCACAATTCCTCCCAGGTAACTCAGATTCCAGAGATGAGTCATCAGGCAAGTCTTGGGGGGAAAACGGTAGCAATGACACAGGCTGGCTAGTCTTGGATGCCACTGGTGCAGATGCTGCCAACGGAACCCCTGCACTGGCCGACATTTTCCTGGAGTTCGCCCCGGGTGCCGTCATTGACAACCTAACTCTAGAGATATCTGTAAACGGAAGCGATGGATACTGGGCCAATCAACCTCAGATTGCAGTGATGGATACCCAGACAAGCATACTTGACTGGAGCGGAAGAGGTGATTTGGGGAGGCAAAACAACTTCGCCGATAACCCGCCCAGTCTAGTGGGGGGGATCTTGGACGCTTCACTGAAGCCAAATACAATCAGTGACGCTTCTTGGCAGATCCCCACAGGCATCGAGATCACAGATTTGGTAATCGAAGCGCTCCGGCCCGTCGATCCAAAACTATCATTCAGTCCTCTAGAGGTGTCGATTCACGGCAGTGTCTACAATCCAATCGATGGGAGGATGCATATCCTCGTTGATGACGACCTCCTGCAGTTGGACGACAACGCAAACAAGCGCATTATCGACATCACTACAGGCATTGAAGGACGTTCAATTGCCTCCGACCCAAACAGAGGGCTGCTCTACGTGGGAGATTCAGAGGGAAATGTCACAGCTCTGGGCCTTTCTGACTCCGAACCATTGGCCGATTTCCCTGTGGACACTAACTTCTCTCTCTCCGATCCAATCATGCAAATGGGGGTAGATATTTTCGGAGTTCTTTGGGCTATCTCTGAATGCAATATGCACTACCTAATGCCATCAAAGGGCGCTCTTTGGAAGACATTGGAGTTCTGCACGTCTTCGGAAGCAGAGACGCCAGTCGGCATCCACATCGAAGGGAGGGAAATATTCCTAGCAACCCAGGAAAATGGTGTACGTGTAATTGAATACAATGTTTCAGCCAACGACTCCACAACCCTTGATGTTGAAAGGAACATCGTTTGGGACGATTCCAACTACCTCTCCGGGGACTCAATAGCAGACATCTCAGTTTCGGATGACATCCTCTACATTGCTACCTCTGACTCCGGAATCGACAGGTTCGATCTTTCTTCAAACTCCTGGATGCCTTCTTGGACTTCTTCGAATTGGCTTTCTTCAGACAATATAGTCGGGCTGGCGACAGTTCCCGGTTGGCTCTACATCTTAGGAGAAGAGCAAGTTCAACCATACGACACCGATTTGCTGCTATTCAGTTCCGACATTCAATTGGAAGACTTGGGGCTATCAGAAACCGCTTCAAGCATCAGTGCGTGGCCCGGAGGACTACTCAGGGCTCCTTCTGGTTCAATGGCAATAATCGGCGACTCATCCGGTACATTCGGACGGGTTCTTGAGGACAATTCGGACGGTTCCTTCCACCTCGTCAGCAGCCCTTCAATTGACGCCGCCGAGGTAACTGCGATAATAGACGACGGAGAAGCAGGCGAGTTCTGGATAGCATCTGGGAGCATCATCGACATAATGGACAAGAGGGATAACCTCTGGAAGGAACCAATCGACATCGGAGACAGCCTAACTTCACAGCTAGAACCTGGCGATATCACATCAATTGAACAGGATGAAGACGGTTGGGTCTGGGTTGGCACCACAAGCAGTGGAGTCCACAGGTTGAGCAATGTGGATGGCTCATACTTTGAAACAATCCAAGGCTTGAACTCCAACTCGATTACTAGTCTGGCATATGACTCCAACACAGAAATCCTAGTCATCGGGCATTCGGAATCGGGAATCTCACTCTACTCGACAGATTCCAACAACGTAATCGAGACTTACACTGAGTCAGAAGGACTGGACTCAGATATGATTCGAGATATCGCAACCAGATTCGGAATCGCGTACATCGCCACAGAGGAGGCGGGAGTGATGAGGATAGACCTCAGTACTCCTGCAATCATCGGATCATGGCAGTCTCTCGGTGTGGACAACCTAGACTCAACCCCCGTTGCAGTCGACGGGGACGTCATCTATCTCGGCCTCCCAGGTCTTGGAGTTCTTCTCATTGACCGGCTGACTAGC